>Ga0326511_10000861_pt1 | contig 26241 bp, 38 predicted proteins | sample 0_2496_0518_D_FD_203701 | JGI IMG/M metagenome (GOLD analysis project Ga0326511, IMG submission 203701) | Bovine rumen microbial communities from UC Davis, California, United States - 0_2496_0518 | ecosystem: Host-associated > Mammals > Digestive system > Stomach > Rumen | place: USA...
TATTTATAGTTCTTTGCACTCTGCCTATAACATCTATCCATCATAGCCCGATATGAAGAATACCACGGTTGTTTGTAATATGGTTTTTCAGTTAATTTCAATTTCTTCTCCTTCCTCGGTCTTTATTGTCAGCCTGCCGTGCGGCGTGGGGATTTCTTCTATTCTGCCATCAAAAAACGGTTTTTTTGACGGAGGTATTCTTATGCTAAGTGAATCTCCGTCAAACGAAATGACAGCAAAATAAACACCTTTTTTCGGCATCTCCATGCCCTTAATCAAAACGCTCATTCCTTCTCCTCCAATTCCGCGACTCTGCGCCGCAATTTTAGTATTTCCTCCTCGTACTCCGTCAACTTGTGGAAGCTCAGCAGCGCCATTATAACAACGCCAAATATAACGCCTACAAAAACGCCAATAATAAATCCTATCATGTTGTGTTCTCCTTTCCTTGAATGTCTACTATCTTATTGCTTTACCACGGTCGGTGTAATCTCTGCCGAGTTCGCTAAATCCGTATGTGTCAATAATCACCCTGTCAAGCTGTTCCCAAAACACATCGTTGTCGTCAGCTGTTGCCATAAATTCGCCGCAACGATTATAAAAATCTGTCAACCGTTTCTTGCCAAATCCGTAATCTCTGTTTAACACATAAAGGTAAACTTTCAAACACCGCTGAGCCATTTCCAAGGCTTTTTCCTTTTGAATTTTCTTCCACTCTGCCGCAACCTCGGTCTTAACAGCCGCTTTGACGTTGCTCGGCAGTGGTACCCTTGCTTTCATTTGTTGCCGCTCCTTTCGTTTTCCGGTTCATTGCAAATCTTCCGGTTCATTGCAAATCACTCGGTATTTGCTACGCTTATCTGTTGGTATAAGATTTTCCAGCGCATATCTTTCTTTGCTGACGGCAATCGTACGCCACCGATACGTATGTACAGGAAATGAATGATTCCCTAAAATGTTTGGCATTGCATAAGGTTCTTTACGCTCTAAAAAATACATTTAACCACACCCTTTCTACTTTATCCAATCAAGCGTATTTATTCTTTCAAGTTCATTAATATCATATGAACTTTGGCTTTTGAGCTTCTCTTCTCCTGAATAGTTGCCCTCAATTATTTTTACAGAATTTGAAGGGTTGATTATCCAGTCAAATGTAGCACGCCATTTTCCGCTCCGCCCAGATAGAAAATCTGATTTCTCGACTAATTTAAGATAATCAATCATTGACAAACCAAATTTTTCTAAGGTTGTTAAAAGCGTTTTGATATGTGCTTCCCGTGTCTTTGTTAACAACTTGACCTGTGGCAAAGATATACAAATCGCATTAAATAACAGCTTGAATTCGTCAGCCTTATTATATACTTTATTATTAATATTTTTATTTTTAATATTTTGTTTTTTAATATTATATTGGCTGTGATTTTCAAGAGGTTGATTTTCTACCCCTTGTTTTTCTATCTCTTGATTTTCAGCAGTTTGATTTTCAAGAGGTTGATTTTGCGGAGATTCAAAAACGTTGTAAACGTATTCAATCCTGCCTGAGCTTGATTTATCGGGATAGATTTTCTCAATCTTCAAGTACCCAAATTCCTGTAACTCTGCCAATGCTGTTTTAATGCTCGTAACTGATTCTTTGTTGATAGCCGCAAGCCCTGCGATTGAATAATCCCAATCATCGGGCAGCGAAAGCATTTCAGATAAAAGTCCTTTTGCTTTGAGCGACATCTGTTTTTCACGAAAATGCCGATTGCTCATAACAACATAGTCACGGGTCTTGTTTACTCTGAAAATCATATCTCACCTCAGAACGGCAAGTCTTCATCCGGCAAGTCAGCAAATGGATCCGGCTCTACCGTTTGTGAACGTTCGTTATGCTCTGCCGGCTTGGTATCTTGCTTCGCCCCGCAGAAATCTATATTATTAATCAAGACTTCGCAGCCCTCTCTTTTTACTCCGTCGTCGCCCTCCCATTGGTTTATCCGCAAAGTGCCTTGTATAAGAATTTCTTGCCCTTTGCTGAAATACTTGTTCAAAAATTCAGCTTGATTTTTAAAAGCCGTGCAGGTGATAAAATCTGTCCCACTTTGTTTATCGCGCCTCGGTACGGCTATTCTTATTCTGCACACCGGCATTCCACTTGTTGTTGTCGATAACTCCGGGAATTTGCAAAGCCGCCCTTTTAAAACACATAAATTCGTCATTGTTTCCCTCCGTTCATTGCCTTGAACTGCTTATAGCAGTCAGTACAAAGTCCTTTTGTCATGTTGTATATCTCTCTTGGACTATAACTTACGCCGTTGTTGCCTATATTGCCCTGTATCGGCTTTTTACAGTTACGGCATATAATTTCATTGCTTTTTGCTTTTGGCTCGTTCTCGGCTAATTTCTGCCCGTTTGCGCGCATTTTATAAGCGATAACGCCTGTACGCTCGTTTACAATCGCCAAATCAGTAATGGCACCGTCCTGGATCTCGATTGAAGATACCATGAACTTATCGTAAGTTGTGTATTTGTTATTCTTTTGAGTTAGCCGGAATTTATCTGCTCCAATCCAGATGAACGGCGCAGTGTACAACTCCCTGCCGATTCCGATGTTGAAGCAAGCCCTTTTGAAGCTGTCGCTTGCCTGCCCTTTCTCTTTCTCGGTGTAGCTCTCAACTCCTACGTCCTGTTTTGAAATCCATTGCTTTTTTTCAGCGTCCCAAATTGATACCGTGCAATACAGGTTGCCGCCGATAATCTCATGTTTACGCTGCCAACCGGTCACACCAAAAGTTTCATCGAGGATATTCATATCGACTCGCGCGTCCTTATAAAGCAAGAGCGTGAGTCCTTTTTCGTTTATCGTCGAAACGCGGCAATCAATTTCACTTGCCGTTAAAGGTCTGAATTTCATTTAATCACCTCATTTTATTGTAATGCTTTGGTTCGTCTGCAAATGTGCGCCTGCAATTTCCTTTCCTGCTTTTATGCTCTCTTTTATCAGAGTTTTGTTAGGCGTTTCCGACACCCGTGTTTTCATAAACTCAGCAGGGATTTTCTCCGAATCGTCAATTATGACCTGTTGTGTTTCTCGCCGATATACCGTGTACGTTCCTGCGCTATATTTTGTCGTGTTCATCGAATACAAACAATCGCCGAGCCGCAAGTTTAACCTCTTGATGTTGTTTTCAATCGACTTTTTCTTTTCATTCAGCCGCTCGATTTCGGATTCGATTTTCTGTAAATCGCCTGCAAGCTCATTTTCTACAACGCAGTAGCCCTCTATTTTTTCGGCTATGCCGATACCCTCTAATGTATCGGCATAAACTTCTTCGTCTATTTCTCCGCTCGTCATGAGCTCGTATAACTCTTTTTGAGCTGCGGTCATTTCATATAAAGTCATGCTTCTTCCTCCTCGATATCGAAATGCTGTTTCAAACAATCCTCCGAGCAAAACGCCGCCCAGCGGTAACTATAATCTATTGCGCTAAAATACTTGTTACCTTTTCTTATCTTCTCTTCGCACCGTGCACAATATAAATCAGGGTCAGCGTTCGGGCAAGTCGGCGCGCAAGGGTTGCTCCTGCAAATCTCACACATAATTAACACCCCACTTATCGGCTATCTTTTGGAGCTCAGCAAGTGCAGCCTTCGCCTCTGATAACTGTTTGCACTCTTTCTCTTCCGGATACGGCTCGTATTCGTCTACACATGCGGTAAAACTTTCATCATCAAGGTAGATTAAATATGAGATACTCGGGGGGGATGGCAATGCGCCGTCGTCCCAACCGGTAGGATAAATCTTAACCTCAACGCCTGCGATAATTCCGCTAAATCTGACAGATACGGTCGGCTTATTGCCGGTTGTGTCTTGCTTGGTGTCGTTTGGGTTGATCGCAAGCGCGAGATTAAATATCTGCTTAACAATCTCCCTTGTTTCCTGTTGTTGTTCTTTTAAAACTTTCTTTGTCATGGTGTTATCTCCTTTCTTTTTTAAGGGTTTCCCCCTATATATAATTATATTATATTCTTGACTGTTTGTCAATATTTATTTTGATTTTTAGCTTGACAATCTTATTTGTCTATGGTACTATATAAGCACAACCACTTGTTTTATTAAACAAGTACTCCTTTCTTTTTGACAACCTGCGGTTTGGCTACACCGCAGGTTGTTTTTTATTCCAAATATCCTTCTTTGCTCAAGAAATATACGATAAGGTTATAAATCCATTCTTTGCATTCACGGTGATTTTTACCGCTTTGCTCCCAACTTCGCAAGGCTCTTAATGGAACCCCTATTGTTTTTGAAAATTCAGTTTGCGTCATACCACACATTACCCTGAGTTTTTTTATATCCAATTAAAGCGACTCCTTTGCTGAATTTTTAAGGATTTCAAGCACTTTTTTCGCAGCGTACTTTCCGTTTGAATTTAAATGCCTTTGCCACACTGCAAACTTCGGTGACCACCGGAACCCGTAGCTTTTTAACACATCCCTGACATCTGCCGAGGGTTTATCGTCAAAAATGAGCTGAATGCGCATTGCTTCGGTATTTTCTACGACTTTTAGCCCCTCTATTCCTGTTTCGATATCCTCCCCATGTGCAGAGGCTTTCGCTTCTTCAAGCTCTTTTATTCTCTGTTTCGCTGCTCTGATCTTTGCATTGTTGTTGGATAAACAATAAGAAGGGAACGGTACACCATACATGCTATCAATAGTAAAGTTGTCATATTCACCGTCGCCATATCCCTTTAATGTGCCGTGCTTTCTAAAATAAGCGTTTACCGCCTTCATTGTCGATTGCAGTTTTTCGGCTTTCTCAATCTTCGCTTTGAGCTTATCAATCGCGTCTGCGTCGCTTGACTTGATTATGTTTGCAGAATTCGCAAGCTTTTTGATTTTTTCTTTGTAATCTTGCAGCTCACCGTAAAGGGCGTAATGCTTGTCTAATGCGGCAACCTGTTTTTCTTTCTTTCGGACTGGGAAATTTGAACCGCCTGCAATCATAATCGACGGGCAACGCATATCGATTGCAAACTGCTTGTTGTACCAGTCTGCAAGCCTTTGTGCGTACTTGTCAGCCATATAAAGCCCTTTTTCTTTTACTTCTTCCGGCAGTGACTCGGCGTAGCTGTATGCTTCGTCCACTTCTGATTTGTATTCAGCCGTTTTTGTGCCGTGCTTGTATTCAAAAAACGAATACATTTCTTTAGCTCTTGCCGCTGCTTCCTCGTTAATTGTGTAGTATTTCATATAATTAATCCTTTCTCCCCGTGTTGCCGATAGGTCAGCAATTACTTTTCTTTTTTCTCTGGTGGGCGGCTGTTACACCGCCCTTTGTTAATTGTTTTATTTTAAATGAGTTAACGCGCAAGCAAAGAAAAAGTTTTTAATTTCCTGTTCGCTTTCCTCGGAATCGGTGCAAATGCCCAATCTGTAATTACCGCAACAATTATTATAAATTACTTTAAATTTCATATAGGTTGCACCGTCAAGATTTTTCTTTATGTTCTCGACTGTTTCTTTTGTAAAATAGCCTAATTCATTAAACCAATATTCTTTCATTTTTCATTATCCTTTCTTTTTGAGGTTTCCCTCTCTTTATTACATCTATATTATAACGCTTAGTGTTACTTTTGTCAATAATTTTTTGAAACTTTTTTAAATTTTTTTCATACAAAAAAAGGCAGGTGCTTGACCTGCCTTTTCGTTCATTCAAACCGCCGTAATGTGTTGGCGTATAACCTCGGGTTCAAAGCTTTTAATGCTTCCATCAATTCATCTAAAACGCTGATTACTTTGCTTATATCGTGCCCTTTGATTTTCTGCAAAAATTCGCTTTCCCCAACATCAATATTTGTACTTTGAAATTGTGTGCTAAATTCGTTTTTAAAATCTTCTTCCGGGTAAAGAGAATTAAGCAAAATGTAAAAGGTTGCAAGCTTTTGACACTTGGCGTAGGTATCCGGCTGCTTCGCTACTTCTTCAATAGCGTTGAGCAATTCATCTTTAGTCGGCATTATTTCTCGGCGTTGTTTTTCAACATCTCTGCCGCCTGCCTGAGCACCGACCTTTCGGTTTCGTTCTCAGCGTACTGCATAAGCTCTTTAATTTCTTCTGCCATATCCTTTTTAGCTTCATCACGGGAATAACGGTAGGAATAGTCATAACCGCCGCCACGGTTACCCATGTGACGACCGTAACTGTTGCCGCTGTCGCGACTGTATCTGCCTCGGCTATCTCTCTTAGCAGTACTCATGCCGTCGGCATATGAGTAATCGCCGTTCTCCATTTCCATAAGGATAGTTGCTTTATATAGGCCGCTGATTGCTTCCTTTGCAAGTCGGAGGTCATCGGCGTTAAATCTCTGTTTGCCCTCTACAATCTCAGCAAGGGCTTCACAAAACTTTTCTTTTGCTTCTTCATACAATCTGTAGCTCACTTTCTTCACCTCGCTTTAAGCAATTCTCGCCACGGTTAAGTTGGCATTTTGAACCAAAATGGTGGGTGCCGGCGCGGTAGCAGGTGTTGCGCTTTCTGAGGTGTTCTCCACCGAAATGTTAAAACAACAGCCCTTTGGAACTGTTATAATCGCAGTTGATGTGACATTTCCAAATCCGACACTTGTTACGGGGTCTTCAGCTGTAACTGTGGGCTGATAGATTGCTTTACTTGTCAAAATCGGCTCACCGTCAAGAGCTATCGCTACAGACAAAGGCGCTCCAACCGTGCCGCCGTCGGGAAGGGCGATGTTGCCGTTAAATGTGACCTGATAACGCGCAAAACAGTTATTTCCGCAAACCTTACCCCTCAATACCAAAATACCACTCTGTTCTCGGTGGTATACAAACCCTTTATTACACGGAATCACAGTGTTTAAAATGACGGGAGCGCCCGCATTCACGCTCTGTGCAGGGTTATAGGCATATTCAGCCATTCTGTTACCTCCTTAACCTACACCACAGCCGCAATTACAACCGCAATTGTTCTGCGTAGGGCAACAGTTAGGATTCTGAACTACATACGCAGGAATCGGCGCGGGGTTCAGATACTGCTCAAGCGCCTGAGTTTGCGCCGCATTGTTGGCAAGAATCTGAGCAGTCTGCGCGGTCTGAGAAGCCGCAAGATTCTGCATGTTGAGCTGAGTTCTGAGATTTGCGATCGTCTCGTTTTTAGCGTCAAGTTCCTGCTGACAAAGCTTATCAAGAATAGCCTGTGTCTGTGCTGTGTTGCTTGCTATGATGTCTCGAACACCATCGGAAAGCGCCTGGCGGTCTGCGCAATTTTCAGTCGCCACTGTATATTTGAGGTCTGCAATTGCCTGTTTAGTGTCACAGCAACACTGCTGACGGTTCATTTCGTTCTGCATAAGTGTGGACTGCAAGAGGTTCACGCCATTGTTAATAGTGCCTGTTACGCCGTTAAAGCCCTGCATTGCGCCTATCTGTGACTGAGTGATTGCGTTCTGCAATGTGGCGGTCTGGTTGCACTGTCCCGTTGTCAGGTTGTTAATCCCTGACATAATTGCAGACTGGTCAAAACCTCTCTGAATGTCAGCGTTCGTACCGATGTAGGGGATGGCGCCACCGTTGCCGCCATTACCGCCCCAGCCGCCGTTGTTCCAACCGTTGTTTGCGGCAAAGAGGAATAACACGAGGAGCCACCAAGCGCCGCTGCCGTCGCCAAATCCTCCGTCATTTCTGTTGTTCCCTGTTACTGCGGCAATGTCCGCAGGGGTCATACCTTCACTTGTGATTGACATTAATTTTTCTCCTTTAAATTTTATATTTCAAAACCTCGCGAGTTGTTTTGACTATCTAATTAGGCTCTGAAACTGTTGAGCCATTTGCTGGTATTGGTTAAACTGTGCTTGTGACATTTGACCGCTGTTTAACAGTTTCATTACCTCGGCTTTCGGGTCGCCATTAAAATTTTGCCGAAATTGCTGAAACTGTTTCAACATTGCCATTGCGTTCCCCATCGGCGTATTAATCGGCATTTGCGCCGAATTGTTCAGCAAATTAAACAGAGGATTTGGCATTCGTTTTCTTCTCCTTTGTGGTAGTCTTAATCATTGATTTGATTTCTTCGAGCTTTTCTTCGAATTCTGTATGCGTGACAAAATTCTGCTCAGGCTGTTGTACTGGCACCGGGTTTGCATTGCGCTCTGAATAATCAAAAATCCTCAGCGGTTGCGGCATTCCTGCGTTATCCGCTGATTTGATATAAAATGCGCTCTGCTCACTATCCATCAAAAGTACTGATTGATTTGGTGCTACCGGATACCCTTTCGCCGCTTGTTCACCCTGTACCCAGATTATACCGTTATTTTGCGGTTGTGCCTGCTGAGGTGCATTCTGTTGTATCTGCGGCACCGCCTGTTGATATTGCGGTATGATTGCAGGCTGATATCCCTGCGGAAACATATAGTTATTATACGCCACTTTTTATTCCCCTTTTCTAAACGCGTAAATCGGGACTTCATCGCCTGAATCCCACGTGTCATAATAATCACCATTTATAATGCAAATTGCGTGTTTTCCCGTGCCGAGTATAAATGTACCGTCTGGATTATCTTTGCAGAAGTCTTTGACACTATAGCAAAAAGGGCAAGTATTTGGTACTGAGAAATATTTATAATTTCTATCGTTTAAATACCTGCCCCATACGTTATTGCTAATCGGCAAATCTGAACACATTAATCCATAGACACACAAATCAAGATATATTTTATCCCAACTTGTGTTTTCTGCTTTTGCAATCGCTCTTATGACACAATCCCCTACTCGAGAGTTGTTCGGATTTGGATTATACTCAATAAACATCTTATTTGTATTCTCTTAAAGTATAAATACACTTTACATTTTATCCCTTCGCAAGCTCCTCAAACGTATTCCTTCCGGCTATGCCGTCGACCTCAAGCCCGCGGACAGTCTGGAATGTCAGAACCGAGGACTTTGTCATATATCCGAAATCACCGTCGAAGCCGCCCGTGTCGTAGCCCATGCAGATTAAAAAGCCCTGCAGTACCTTGACGTAATCGCCATAGGCTCCGCGCTCGAGGTTGACCACTGCTTTTCTCGTCAGTCTTCCGTAGATGCCGTCGACCTCCAGATCAGCGCCGTAATCGCGATTGAGAACGGTCTGCAGCGCCATGACAAGAGCCGCTCGCGTCTGAGGACCGTACACACCGTCGATATAAATGTCAAAGCCGAAATGACTGTTGAGCCACTGCTGGATCTCATAGACGTTTTTATCGCCGTAGACTGCGTCGGTGACAGTCGCCGCGGTGTCCTCTTCCCCGCCGTCGGCATACTTTGGACGGCAGCATGCTGAGATGTCGGAACGATCTCTTGTCTTGATCTGGAAGTCGTCACACTCATAACCTCCGTTGTTAGCGCCTACGCTCAAGATGGTATCATCAAACACCTTTAAGCAAAGTTCTACGTGCTCAAAGCACTTATAACCGAGGCTGTCAAGAGGTTTCACGGTGGTATCGTCTCCGCTCCAAGAGAAGATAACCAAGTCGCCGGGTTTTACTTCGTTCGCTTTATGAAGCTGTCCTGCATTATAGAAGTTCAACGCAAGAGAGCCGCAGTCCGCGACCTTGCCGCCGGGTATCAGATCAAGGGCATCGAGCTTGTAGAAAAGATAGAACATACCCGCGCAGCAGCACGCAACCTTGTTGATATCGGTATTGAAGCCGCCGTACCATTTCATGATGTCGCACTCGTCAGGATCCTCGTCCTTGCCGACAAGTCCGCGCGCGCCGCTCATTGCCTGAGCAGCTGTCAGACCGTGAGCGACTGTATGCTCGCCACCCCAACCATTGAAACCGCCGTCTTTGATTATTGTCGGGTAATCCTTGTAACATAGGTTCTTGTCAATGACGCCGACACCGGGAATACTGTTGCTCTCAATGAGGTTGGTTTCGCCGCCGTACTGCCACATGCAGAGATTATCGCCCTTGTAGCCGCAGGAACGCGCCCAGTGAGCGAACCACATATCATAGGTCTGAGATACCGCCTCGGATATGTAGTTCTCAACCTCCTCAAAGCCTGTGTACAGCATGGGATAGTATCCGGCATCTCTGACACCCTCGAGGAAGATACGGCAGGCGCGGTCGATGTTATTTAAATTCCAACCGCCGTGCCTCTGATGGTAACCGTCTGCGTCCTCAATGTCGATCGCGACGGGCAGCAGCGGCTTCTTTCCCTTGAGCAGTCTCAGGATATGAGCCAGCTCACTTCTCGCGCTCGCTTCGGAGCAGGCGTAGCTGTAGAAATATACACCCCACGGCACGCCTGCCGCCTCGCATTTGCGGACGTTTTCCTCCCAGTATGTGTCGTCCTGTTCGGCGATATCCTCGCCGAAGCCGGCGCGGATCATGACGAAATCATAACCCGCGTCCTTGATTTGCTGAATGCTGATTTTTCCGTTATTGGACGAGATGTCCACGCCTTTTTTATTGGTTAAATTCAAACTTACTCCTCCAATTCCGGCAATCCTGCGATCGAGGTCAGCAGGCTGAGCACACCGGCAAGTGCTGCTGTGGAACCAACGACCACCCAGTCTACCTCATGAATCATCGCGGTCACGCCGATGGAAGCAACCGCTGTCTGCGCGACGGTTTTCAGTGCTCTGATACCAGCCGCCGCGAACCACTCCTTTGTAAAAATCTTTTTCATGGAATCACCCTTTCTTTTCGAGATCGTCAAGCCTGTGGTTGGCGACCTTCACTTTTTCGTCCAGTAAATTGATACTTTCCTCTGCTTTAAACATGCGCTCGATCAGGTTGTTGTGCTTGTCGACCTTCTTTTCGAGCTGTTCAATGCGGTAATTGCTCAGTTTGGAATTGAGCGCAATGCCGCCGAGCGTGCCGCCCAGTGAACCGAGCAAGCTCAACAGGGCGACAATGATGGTTTCGGACATGGGAATCACCTTCTTGATAGAGAATTACGTTTCTTCCGACCAACCGTAAACGCCGGGCTACCAGTAGGATTAATTGTTAAACCAGGTTCATACGTTATATAGTTCATCAACATCATAAATGTCAGTTGGGTCAGAAGGATTATAACGAACAGGATAAGATGCCATAATAACAATCTGCGCCTGCACGCCTGATGCAAACATTGATTTGATGCAATGATTCAAAGCACCATAGAATTCATTGGTATTTGTTGACCACGGTTCCCCAAGAGGGCCGACATCGTTTGCACCGACTTCAATCGTTATCAAATCAGCTTCCAGCTTGCCGTCTGTCATATCCAGCAAGGCATTATATATGTTCCTGTTCGTTACGAGCGCACCGCCACCAATGCCTTTGTTTGTGGCAACAAGTCCGCTGAAATTCGCAACATTAACAACATAATTCCCACCGCCAGCTCCGAGCGTTAGGCTCGTACCATAAGCGTACCATTTTTTACCATTCCATTGACTTCCGTCAAACGCCTGAGCTGCTCCCGGAACAGAGGTATGCCAACATGGTATGTTTTTAAGATATGACCAAATGCCACTCGCTGTATTATAAGCGCCTAATGAAGTCGAATGTATTTGGTCTGCAATATAATCGTCCCCATATTGTCCATTCATGCGGCTTATCCCAAGACCCAGCGAACTAAACGGTATGAAATAACACCCTTGAGCATCAGCAAGAACACGCAATCCGAATATTCTTTTTGACCATGAAAATGATCCCAAAAATGTAAAGCTTACTTCTTCGTTTCTTTCTAACAAAGCCACTCTTTTTGGTATATCTTTTTCATAGCCCGACCCGGAATATATAGTCATTGCCTCTTCGGCCCATATTTCTTCCGCACCAGAGGGTATCGACACCTCATGCATGTCCCACGTTTGAAAAGGCATGCTGACGGACACGTATTGGTTGCTCATCATGGTTCCATTTGATACAAACCATAGAACGCACGGTGTAATACCTGTAACAGCACCAGCATGAACAGTTGTGCCATCAAGAGATATTTTTGTTTCTCCTGAAGGGATCGTGTATTTTTTATAATAAATATTAAGCGTCGTGTTTAGAGTTCCATTAACTAAAAGACTTCCTCTTGCTCTTTCATACTCAATAAATGTTGGGGTCAATGCTATTTTCAAACCATCAATCTGTTGCTGTTCTTGAATAATTGCACTCTGTTTAATTTGAATGTCAAACTGCAAAGTCGTTATAGAATCTGTATTTCCGGTATAATAAACATATGAAGACCCGGATTGTACAACCCGTCCACTTGGCGTATCATAGACTTTTTTTGCTTCAGCACAATAATATTGTCTGTCAGTTGTATTTGATGATAGGAAAGTAAAGAATTCATTTTTCGTAACATTGTCAAAACTTACTGCTTCGCCAATATTTGCAGTTTTTGATTCAACTTCAGTTACTACACTTAAATTTGGGAAAGTATCATCGGGACAATACCATCTTGTTGCGACGTATGTGCCGGTTTCCGTATTAAACGCCGGGGTTATTGATACATGAGGTGACGAAACAAAATCAGATGGAAAACGAAGGGCCCACATGACATTGGCTGTTGCTAATCCTGATTTAGTTAGATTAGCTAATGACGCTGGTACATAATCATAGAAATCATCATCAATATCATCTATTGCGCTCTTTAAGTCACCAACTTCTTCCGCAATGACCTTGTTTTGTACCTCAAGCCAAGGATTATAAGTTGTCGAACCACTACCTGTAAGCTGACGTGTGTATTCGCTGCCGTCATAACAAAGCGCAATCTGATAGTAGTTGTCTGCCGTTGTAAGCACAAACGCATTCTTGCCGTTTACATAGGCGTTGGTGTAGATTTTTTTCGGGTTGTCCGCACTGTACACAACAGTGGTTGTCGTGCGGTCGAAGGTGTACGCCGTCGCGCTGCCCGCTTTGCCGTTAATGATGTTTTTCACCTCAGCGGCAAGCTTTTGCAGCGTCACCGCGCCGTCTGTAATGTGCATAGTTTTGATGGCGTTGGCGGCGTCGTCAAGCTTTGCAGTAATCGCGTCGTGCAAGGTAGTGTATGTGCCACGCGCTTCTGCTATTTCATGAACAACCTCAGCATAACTTCCCAATGAATTTTCATCAATCTGCGCTTCCTCCGCAATATTAGGCGTTACCCTAACTTGAATCGGAAACGGGATTGCTAAAACCTTTGTACCCTCGGTGACAGTTACTTGTACATCAAGATTACCGTGTCGCTGTAAGTCCTCCAACGGTACGGTTATAATGTTGTCTTGAATAGTACAGTTAACACTATCATTTACAAGCACGTTATCTGTCACAAGCGACGCCGTTGCAGTTGCTTCGTTACTGAGCGCGATGATATTGCCGTTTTGATATAACGTTATTTCAAGATACCTGACGTTCGAATCTAAAACGTTCGCCACATATACGTTATACGGGATGATTGGATTGTTAACATCTACACTTACGGCATATGTTATATTATTCATTGCTTTACCTCCTTTTCTTTGAAATCATATCTTGCAAAGTTAGCGGCTTATTATCAAGCTCGATTTTAACGATCCTTTCGTTCAGCGCGTCGAACGTTACCCCGTTGACTTTTGATGAAATTTCCCTACCTTTTTCAGTCACAAGAACAACAGGGTCATATAGACCAAGCCCCTGCACTGTTTTTGACTCATAATTTAACTCGGCTGTTACAGCTATCTCGTATCCTCTTGCGTGGTACTTTCCGCTGTAGTACGTCCCTGAGAACACTGTGTTGATTTGGTCAAACGCGTTCTTCATCCCGTCGCCTGTGGTAACATTAACACTTAATTCAGGCAAATGTTCTGACACGTCAACAGCTCTTAAGCGTGGGTATTTGTGGACTTCAACTGTATTCAAAAAAACCGGTGTTCCCCCGAGATAAAACTCAGCTCCGTCAGAAGTTCTAACTCTTCCATACGGGGCAACAACGTTATAATTATTATCGCTTGAATATTCAATTGTTACGTTTTTTAAGTCATACCCGTATCTGAGCTTTACCGCGGTGTTTTTACCGCGCTCTTTCTTTAATGTTAAATCAAAGTTATTATACAGCCATTCACCGCCGTACTGCCCCATTCCATACTCTTTATCCGTCAAGAGGTCTCCGAGCTTTTTGTCCGTGAATTTACGCAAGTGAATTGTTTTCGCTTCGATATTAGTATCAGCGGTGATATTGAATCGCTGTTGGTGTGTGATGGGTATTGTTGAATTTGAGTAATCTTCAATTAAAAAGAATCTGTCTTCTTTAAGAGATTCAAGAAAGTCATGTGCTGTGTCTCGTTGCGTTTCTGGCACCACAAGATATCTCCCATCAGGCGTAGTTGCACTTACATAAGCATTGTATCGGGATATCATGTTATTTTCCGCAAGATATTTTATGTGATACCCCGATACACTCAGCTTTTTTCCTTCCTCCTTAACGCGGTAAATCTGGAATAATTGGGGGTTGTGCACTTTGTTTGGTATGATTTTAACAAACATATTCGGCAGCACGTTCTCTGCGTATCGGTCAGTTGTTAAAAGTTCCATTTCAAGCGTGTATACGCCTGATGTTTTTTCTTTAACAAAACACTTTTGGCACGTGTTTAAAAACCCGTAACCGTTATAATCCAAATTTCCACATCTTACTGATCCGCCAATAACATAATCTTCATCATATAGTTTAGGTATCACAGCATGCGCCACCTCGGTTCAATTAAAATATATGGAATTGTGTGTTCATGGTAGTGGCTAATTGTAACTTTGTTTTGCCCTAATGAAAAAACAGGTGGTCTGTTAAAATTGAGAATTAAGTAATTTTGTGGTTGTCCGTCAACTGTAACGTCCCCAGTTTTCGAATCATAAACAACCTCGGCATTCTCCCCAAAATTCGGACTTGCAGGGACTGAAAATGACTGCACATTGGAGTTGTTGTCTGTAAACGAGAAGTCAAGCTTATTGGCATGCAAATTAGCCCTTACCGTTATTTTGGGATAACTCAAAAATCCTGTAGGATTCTGTAACACAAACTCCCTACCGTTAGGCGAGTTGTTGACCTCGATGTCGTTGTCAATGTACCAAAATGGTTCCATATCAAATGTTACCTCGGCTTCAACAACTCCATCCATGTGGTTTTGCACATTTGCAACTTTTGAGCAAAAAGCCTCTGTGTACAGTCCTTGATTAAAGGTATCGGTAAATTTACAATATCCTGTTGCCGCGTTGAGCCAGTAATTTAGCTTATTGACTAACTCCCGATTTGAGCAGTGCACACGGGTCGGAAGGCTCATAATAGTATACGTTGCGGTTCGGTTCTTATACCTTCCGTTATAAGCGATAATATTGCCGTCTTTTCCTGCGATTTCCTCAGACGTGTAGTCCTTTTCGGCGATGATATATCGCGGTTTCTTCTTGATGATAAACCCAAAATCTTCAAGGCGCTGACCATTAAAAGTAAAATAATTAAGACTCATTATCCTACCGCCATTCCTTCCGCTACAAGTTTCTCAGCAATACGCTCGGATACTTTATTTGCGACATCTTCGATGTCATCATCATTTTTAACATTGACGTTATCAAGGTAAAGATTGATGTTGATTATTTTGCCGCCTGCGCCTTTGGTCGGCGTTTGCGTAAGATTACCACCGTCATAAAATGTGCTTAGTCCATTTGCAAAAGCATGTGCGAATTTATAAATCCACTGATTGTTGTTTTCAAGCGGTATAACAGCCTCTGCACCGGCTTCACCTGCGATAAATGGAGTACCACCTTCAACAAAACCGCCTTTAGCAAGCTTTGCTATCTTAGGAATATTTACTCCCCAAGTCTGACCGCCGACGAATGGTACCCAATCGGGTATATCGACTTTCAGCGAGTTCAATCCGTCTATAACGGCGTTAATGCCGTCGATAATCCAGTTAATCGGGGTTTTGATACCGTTCCAGATATTCTGCCATAAATCCGAAAACCATTGTTTTATTCCGTTAAACGCGCCCTTGACACCATCGACCGCCTTGCGGAATACGTCTGAGAAGAACTCACCAACTTTCGAGAAAACACCCGTAATAGAATTCCAGATGTTCTGGAAGAAACCTGTTATTTTTGTGTAAATTCCAAGAGCCCAATTTCTCAGCCCTTCGAAAATGCTTTTGAACCATGCAATTATTTTTGTATAAACTGATACAGCCCACATTTTGAGCTTTTCAAAAATGTCTTTGAACCAATCAACAATGCCTGAAAAGATCTCCGTTATCTTTTCCCAAGCACCACCGAAAATTTGTCCAAAGGCTTCAAAGATTTTCGGACCTGCTTCAACAAGAGCTTTCGCAACTGCTACAATAATCTTCGGAATTGCCTCAATCAGCCCTATGATAATCTCCGGCAAATGCGCGACAAGCTCAATGACTAGCATAATCAAGCCCTCAATGAGCTGAGGTATGCACTCAATAAGTCCTGTTATAATCTTTTCGATTATTGTAGGCAAGGCTTCAATAATGCCTAAAATAATCTTTGGTATAGCCTTTACAAGACCTATCACCAAAGAAATTACGCCGTCAATTAAAATCGGTAAATTCGTAATCAGCGCGTCAACTACTGAAATTATTATTTCGGGTAACTTATTGATAATCGGCTGAATGATTTTATCAATATTTTTCATCAGGTAAACCGCCATAGCTACAACCGCGCTGACGATTTGCGGAATTAAAGTTGGTAGCGCTGATACAATAGCATCAATAAGTTGTGGTAAGGCATCAACTATTGCTTTGAAAATAGACTGAAAAGCCTTGATAATATCAGGCATTAGATCCATTATTAGCTTCACAAGTTGAGGAAGAACGGAAGCAAAAGCTTGCAAAAGGGCTTGTGCGCCTTTTACAATTTCAGGCAAAAGGGTATTTAGAACACCGGGCAAGGCTTCAATGATTTTGGGCGCAAGTTTTTGAATCAGCCCTGTGACGCCGTTCAAAATAACACTGATTCTTGGAATAATGTTTTCACCAACGGTCACAATACTGTTGAAGAAATTATTGACCAGTTCGTCAAGATTTGCATTACCATCCGCAAGACCTGTTATCAGGTTTTGCCACGCTGATTTTGCTGACTGAATGGAACCCTGAATGGTGGCTGATGCTTCCTTTGCGGTTGTGCCGGTGATACCCATTTCTGTTTGAACCACATGAATTGCATCAACAATGTCTGCATAAGAAGAAATATCATATTCAACCCCAGAAAGTTTTGTCGCGTCATCGAGAAGGCGCTGCATTTCTTCTTTGGTGCCACCATAGCCCAGCTTTAAATTATCAAGCATTGTGTAATTTTGTTTGGCGAATCCCTGATATGCGTTTTGTATGGATTCAATATCTGTACCCATCTTGTTGGCGTTATCCGACATGTCGCGAATAGCTGTATCAGCCTTTTCAGCAGCCTTTTGAGTATCGCCACCTAATGACTGTAACAAAGAAGCTGAAAATCCTGTAACAGTTTCCATATACTCGTTTGCCGACATGCCTGCCGTTTGATAGGCTTTTGACGCATTGTTAATAACAGATTGCGAGGACTTTTTGAACAGCGTTTCTACACCGCCTGCAAGCTGCTCATAATCTGAGTAACCTTTAACAGACATTGTAGCAAGCGCACCTACTGCGGTTGAAGCCGCCCCAATTCCAACGGCAACAGCCTTGCCGACTTTTGCAAAGCCCGCGCCGATTCGTGAGCCTATGCTTGATCCTGATTTTTCCGCTTCGTTGAGCCCTCGCTCATATTGAGATTTATCAAGCGATAATGAAGCCGCTAACTCAAATACTCCTATTTCTACTCACCTGCCTTTCCTCTTAACTTGTTTGTTATTCTCGTTATTATTTCTTTCGGATTTTCTTCTTTGACCTCTTTAAACAAATCAAAAAATCTGACGTTCAATGACTTGCCGCCTACGTAATTCGCAGTGTTTTCGGTCAAAGTCTTTAACCCATCCGTGAGATAGACTTTAAACGCCTTTTCCCTTTCGTATGCTTCTATATGCTGAGGGATGTAGTCATACCCGAACAAATCAAGCTTTTCAAGGTCAATGCTCGTTATCGCAAGTCCGTACTCTACTGCGCCAAGCCGAGCAACGTGCCGAAAAAATCCATGATTTTCTTATTTCCGAAGAGTTCCGCGGCTACCGCAATGAAATCTTCACCTTTCATCTGCTCCGCTTCTTCAAAAGTCTTAAAGCACATTAAGCCTACCATTTTGATTGTAGCGTCTGCGTTTTTTTCAAGGCAAGAGTCAAGGATATCATTGAGGTTTTTTCTGCCCTGTTCCTTGAACATCTTTTCTTTTTCTTCCTCGGTTTCCTCGCCTGTAAACGCAGGAACATGCTGCCGAATTTTAGAAATTTTCGTCAGTTCTAAAAATTCCGCAGCGTCCTTTCTTATTTTGTTTGTCTGCGCGAGGAATTCACGCAGAGAACAATTTGCAAGCGTTTTAATTTCAGCCATATTATCAACCCTCTGCGACGTAAAATTCCATCGGTACAATATCAGTGTGTTCAATGCTGATATGTCCCGTCAGTGTTACCGACAACTGACCTTTGCCCTTTTTTGTTGTCTGCAAGGACAAACCGCCAGTTGACAGAGCATTCAACAGTTTAATAGCAATCATGCCGCCGTCTGTTCGGTCTCCTACCCACCAAATAGGTTTAAAATCCGAGAGTTTAAGCTCTGCCCTCGGTGTTACCTTCGTGCTGTCTGTTGCGTCAATATCAGCAGCACCCAGAGCTGTTTTTATAGTATTTGTCGTTACATTCAACGCCGTAAACGCGAATGTGCATTCGTAGCCGTCAAGCCTTTTAAGCTCCATTGTGTTGTTGGGCACGTTGTCGATATCTTCGCCAAAATCAGTATATGACGGCACACAATCCGCTTTGATTCCTCCGCTTGTTGCGCAGATGATATCATCATCACTAATTGCGGCGGTTGACGCAGGGTCAAAACTGCTTAACAAAATACCAGCTTCAACTTGAAGCTGGTTAAAAATTTCAGGATTAACTTTATTAAATTTCATATTTCGCTCCTTAAATCAAGGTCATGTATTCAACCTGTAGGTTGATGTATATTCTTCTTACGCTATCATCGGTATCGGATAACCTTTGCATAAAAGGCATTCCTCTTGCGATATATATATGCCCTTCATCTGTTTTCAGGATTTTACCGTTACCAATGCCCTCAGCTATTTCGGCTGCTTTCCCTGACACTCCTAACCATGACGTGGACTTGTACCAAACCGACGCGCTGAGCATTACAACGTTGTCGAGATTATCCTCCGCATATTCATAGGTGATATACGGCATTTGAGCGTCATTTGGTACGGTATACATATCATATGCAGGAATGCCGAAGGAGCTCCAAAAGCTGTTAATTGTTTGTGCTTTATTCATTTGGCAAACTCCATTCCTCAGCAGTTACCAGACGCATATCAAGGCTTGCACTGTCAGGAGTAAAACTATCATCACCGTCAGAAGTTACGCGGAAAATCTTGCCGTCACGCTTTCTTCTTAAAACATCGTGATATTGTAGAACAAAGCTTCTGCCTGTTATGATAGTATAAAGGCTTGTCACACCTTGCTTTTCGGCGGCTCTTGCTTCTATGCTTGAATCAAATCTAATCGCAGCCGAAAACTCAGCGCCTTCGGTATACGTTGTTATGTATCCGCCGTAGCCGTCGTTTGCTGTTTGCTTATTCAGCAAAACACAATCTTCCATTGACTCAGTTAGTAAGCTCGTAGTTTTCGCCACCTGTCTAATGTTTTATGAAAATGCGATTGCCAGTTCGCGTTCTCACCTTCATCTCCGCTCTTTTTCGTATAGCTGTAGCCGCCAAAGCTTTCGGACTGGTAAGGCGAATTTAACGCAGACTGGTTTTCTTCAAGCCATTGGTTTATTTCCTCCATCTGAGCTATGACGGAAGAGGGAACCGCCATAGCCCAGACAGACCCGTTGAATGTTTCGTCAACGAGTAATTCATTAGGAGGAATCGGGTATGTATATACGCCGTCATTGAAAACACTGCCGACTATTCTTATGTACTGCCCTTCGTGCACATTGTAGTTACTTAAATCTATGCTGTTGTTAGAAATTTCAAACTCACCGTAAATTCTTAGGACGTCAAAATAATTGTTCAATTCGCCACAAAGGTCAGTCAAAGTCATTTTATCCCTCTTTGCTTTTTCTCTCAGCTTTAATTAACGGCTTACCGATTTTATTCTTTGCCGTTTTTAGTTCGTCTATTCGCTCCTTGCCAGCGTGTACACCATGCCTCGGATATATATCACCGACATTGTAGATGTACTCATTATCTTGCAAGTCTCTAAACGGGTAGATAACTTTATATATCCACATTATGCGGTCCCGGGAGTGGCTGCAGCAGATGTAATAGTACCCTTTACAACGCCGCCAGCATACTCAACAAGGAACTGTACGCCGCTCATTACGAGGCTTTCGAGCTGTGCCCTTGCTTCGTTCTGATAGCCTGACTTGATACCGATGTAACCTGTCTCGTCGGCTGTCAGCTCAAACGAATCAGCAATATCGCCGTTCATTGTGAGATAATACAGAATGAGGTTTTCTTTTGCTGTCGCAATGTATGTACCCTGAGTTACCTGCGAGGACAGAATAACAGTACCGAGTCCGAGGAAGTTCTCAATGTAATTCAGGCCGAAGGCTGTCTGTACTGAAATCTGTGCTGTACCGAGATAATCGGAAATATCAAGCGGATTTACAAAATAGACAGTTTCTGCGGTATCGTCCTCGAATGCTACCTGCAGCTTGCCCCAACCGTTAGCAAGAGCCGCCTGCAAGCCTACGCCTGTTGCTGTAATTACGCCTGTGATTGAACCATTCAAGAATGTAAACAGGTTGGTTCTGATACCTGCCTGAACCTTCTTCAAAAGTGCAGCGTCGGTTTCGACAAGTGCTTCCTGCAATCCTGATTTCTTGATTGCTTCGGCTGATACTGCTTTTCTCCATTTGCTGATTGTGATTTCGCCAACCGGTGTTTTCACTCTTTCGAATGCTGACAGCGGAATAATCTCGCCCTCGGGCACTGCACCGCTTTGAAGTGTTCCCGTTGTGGTGTACACATACATGGTCGTGCCTTCCATCATCGGGATTTTTCGTGTTACGCCGAGTACCTCAACCAGCTTTTCAAGGCTGCCGTGAGTAAACTGGTTAACGAAATCAATTTCTCTTATTTTCTTCATTTTTGCCGCTGTAACAAGATTTGTTTCAGCGGTAGTTACAACATTTGCCATAAATTCTCCTTTTCGTTACTTAATGCCGAAAAGCTCCGAATTTTCATACATAGCCTTTTGCCGTGCTGTCGGGTCTTTGATTTTAAGGATATCTTCCTTACTAACCTTTGCCCCTTCATTTGCAGGAGGTGTAGCTGTTTTTGCGCCTTGCTGACCCTCCGCTACAATGAAATCAGCCCATTCCTTCTTTATGGACTCTTTCAGCTTATCGACATCTTTGATTTTTCCGTTTTCATCGAGTTCAATCTTATCAAGCTCTGATTGTGAAGCTTTCAGGATTGAGTCAATGTGACTTGCGTTAAGCTCTTTGAGTACCTGCTTGTAAGCGGTTGATTTTGACCGTGCAAGCTCTTTCGCTTCGACGCCTTTTTTGTAGTCGTCGAACTCTTTGGCTTTTTTCTCATACTTTTCCTTGTACGGGTCATCGCCGCTTTGGCTTGCCTTTAAATCGTCAAGCGCTTTCTGTACCGCAGGGAGCTTGTCTGCGTCTGCTTTGTAGCCGTCCCTCTGTTCCTTAAGGGCATTTACTGTGTCTGCGTGAGCTGAGATTATTTCGTCAATCTTCGCCTCTTCAATTCCCAACGCTGACAGAAATTTCCTTGTTAGTGCCATTTCTTCGACCTCATTTCTTCAAGATTCTTTTTGAATTTTATTCGGAAATTCGTATAATTTTATTATAGCGACTCGAATAATCTTTGTCAACACTTTTAATAAAAAAGAGGACTGATGTTAGTCCTCTTTTAATGTTGATTTAACTATTTTCTTATATTCGTCAATATGATTAGTCACGGCTGGTTTTAAATACGGTTGCGCTTTTTGCTTGCTTGTGCCAAATTCTACATCATTATGTTATCGCAAGGGCTTTTTATCCCCTGCATCTTGCAGTTTGCTATCCTGCAAGTTCGGCGTACATCATCAACCTTCATGTGAAGGCTGTCAAGCACTCTTGGAGACATTATCGCTTCCATAACGCTCAGTCTCTACGCTCTACGGTGTCAGCGGTCTGCTGATTACCTCGGTATTGGGCTGAAAAGCTCATCCAACGTCTGATTTGGATTTCTATGATATCGAGCAACAACTATTTTGTATTCCATATCAAATATTTCACACCATTCTGTCAATGTTTTTGTTGCATTGCCAATGGTAATATTGATATTTGACCGTCTGTTCCTGCTTTGCTCTTGATTTGTTGCCCATCTGCAATTATCAGGCTCATAGTTGCCATTATTATCAATTCTGTCAATCGACAAATCATCGGAATATCCGTTATTTATTGCCCACTCATAGAACGGCTCAAAAGAGCTGTTCCACTCTGCACAAACTTTTATATCTCTGCCACCATATCTATCATAGCAAGGGCTATTTTTATCATTGCAACGTTTTCTTATTCCTTGCCAAATATGATATAATCGTGTGCCGCTCTGTTTGTGTGAATGGTGTTTAGATACATTTATTATCGCTTGTTCTTTGTGTAAGCAACCGCATGATTTTATGCTCCCACAAAGCAAACTATCTGAACGCACTGATTTCATATTGCCACATTCGCACTGGCAAGTCCAATACGTTTTTCTTGATTGTTTGCTATCGTCAAGTCCAATAACGGTTAATCTTCCAAATTTTTGCCCTGTCAAATCACGACATCTTGAAAGACTTTTCATCTTCGTCACTCCTAAAAGCTGTAAATATAAGTGTACCCACTTCAATATATATTGTACCGCTCTTAAGAGCTATTGTCAAGTGCCTTTTACCGATTTTGCTTGATTTTTCAATACACATTACTGTGTAAGGGCGCATATAGTTTACGCCGCGTATTCTACGTTAGTTCCAATGTATTCAGTATCACCGCTTTGCGTATGTGAAATAGAATTTCGTAACCTTCCTGTATCAACAGGGCAATACTTCTTTGCGTGTGTTTCAGCCCGAAGCCCTATCTTTTCAAGCGCAATTTCAACCTTTGAATCAAGTTCGTCTAAAACTTCATCTTTGTGGCTTGTCATTTTAAAATTGCTCATGATTTCACCTTGCTTTTCTGCTTGTGTTCATTCTTCCATTCATTATATGATTGATTATCAAGCTTGTTTGCTCTTTCTTTTATATCTGAAAAATCTTCGTTTTCATCAAAACTTGTCACAAGTGTGCAGCGGCAATTCCACACCTCCTCGGCTCTGCCGTCAGGGTCACCAGGATAACGCAGTCCGTTTGAGAATTTGACTTCTTTTCCCTTGATAACCTTTACTTTTTCACCGTCCATATGCCTGTGGCTGCTTCGTGTTCTGCTATCAAGCGCCGCAAGCCATACCTGATATAATTCTATCCCCATATTGACAGCCCGTTGATAACTTTGTGTTCGCCCTGCATTTTGTGCGCATGTGGTTGACGTCCTTGCGTTGCGGATCGCCGCATTCATATCTTGCTTTGTAGTCCCAAGCGCAACCCTTTTTGCTAAATTATCTATGCTTTCACCTTGTAAAATTCCTTGTGTTATCTGCGATTGAAACAGCTTTTTGTTCCACCGCTTATCAAGATTTATGTCAAGTGATGGGCGCTTTAATATATCGGGGTCGTTTTTGATTAGATTGGCAACCGTATCAGCGTTATAAAGCGTATATGACGTGTTGATGCTTAATCCATTCTCAATCTCATACGTCCCGTAATTGTGATTAATGGCAAAGGTATGAAGCATTGAATCCCTGACTAAATCATTTGCCATTGCGTTAACGTTTGTTAAATCTTCGGCAAGAGTATCACGCATAGCCTCCCAACGTTTGGCGTTCATTACCTTGCCTTGATACCATTTCTTAAACCTTTCCTCTGTGATCTCTCCGCTATCAAGCTTTTTTCGCCATTCTTTTTCCTGATCTTTAAATTTCTTCAAATAATCGTCAAGTTTTTTTTGGATTTCGTCCCGTGCCTGTTTATACGTTTTTTCCAGTTCCGCTTCAAGGCGCTTTAACTCCGCCTCAGTTTCAAGCTGTCCTGCATTCACAAGTATCACTCCTCAACGGGCTGATTATTCCCGTTGCCGAATCGCTTTGCTTCATCTTCGGCCATTTTGTCGAGCACGTCCGAAACTCGATCGCCGTCGCCTAAAATAGTCATTATCTTTTCTGTAACATAATCCTCACTGAGATATGTTGCGGCTGATACGATAGTCTGTATTTCTTCGGTTGTATTCACAAGCTTTGACCGTGTAAAAGTGGCTGTATTTTCCGTCTGAGCGATTTTTAAGAGCTTATCAATAAAAGATAACACTTGATACTCTAACTGGTCGCAGAGGGACTCTAAAGGCTCGTATGCGGCTTTTATTTGCGTTGCCGTAATGCTGCCGTTTGCAATGTTTGTGATATCAAGAGCCTGAGCGTCTCTGTACAAATCTTTTTCAAGCCTGTTAAGCAATGCTTCTCTACTTGAGTACGGCACCTCTACTGTATGGCTCTCAGCCTTTGCGCCGTCGTCTGAAACAACAGCCGCTCTAACGGTTTTCATACGTTCAACAAACTGGGCGAGGTCCACATCGTCCATACCCCCAGCATTTTGAATTGTCCAGTAAATCTGTGAAGCGTCGTCAACGTCATTCGCAAAGCCTGATTTGATAAGGTCGTAACAGTCAATCTGTTCACGCAGTCCTACAAGTCTGCTTTGCTTGTATTCGTTGCCATACATCGGGATTATCGGGAAGCTTTCATAATTTTCGCCGTCATAGATTCTTAATCCGTCTACCTGCGACATTTTATATTTAAGCTTATACGCCCTTTTTTCCTGCAAGACTTTTGCCTGCGCGGTATCGCTCTTGTTATTCCAGATATAGTCAGTAAATCCGTCGAGCTCGTACAGTGTAGCTCTGAGCGGCTTGTTTGGCGATACTTGCCAAAATCTTATACCAGCCATTAAAGCGCCGTTTTCTTCATCATATAGCGGTACAAATTCGGTTGCCTTGAATACCTCTATGTGGTCAAGATTGAAGAAGCCATAACCTACGCCGCCGACAAGTGCAGCTTTTGTCAGTTCTACAAGCTTGTGGTCAAAGTCATTGCCGATTTTGCTTTCTACGTTCTCATTTTCCCAGCTTACGCCATTACCGAGTAGAAACTGTATCTCCTGTTCAATAAATGTGTGGAAAAAGTTAGATTTGATTTTGAAATTAGCTGAAAAGTTATCAGGCACAGCTCTGCCGGAAATAGTGTACAACAGCTTTTGGAATTGCTCAATCGTAGCATTTTTGAACTTATCATACCTTTCAGCCGTTGCGGCTGTTCTATACCCGTCTGAGCTCTTGTACTCCGATATGCAGCCCCTTACAAACTGCATTCTGTTCGTTTCGTTATCGCCTATCAGCATTAAGTCTTGAAATGTTTTCAATACATCACCCCGAATATTGATTTATAAACTGTTTTTTCTTTAACTATATGCTTTGTTTTCGTGAAATAGCGCATGGAATCCATAAGATGGTCGTTTTCTTTAATCGGGCGTTCTTCGCCTGCGTTATTTTCATCCCATACATAGCCGCTTGCTTCAAACTTCCAATTTACGCAATCTGGATTAATTTTTATTAGCCCTTGCTTTATTGCTGACGCTGTTTCTCTTATCCCGTCAAGTACATCATTGTCTCCTGCCCTGCATTTGCACCAAGGCTTTTTCCTCAGTAGCGCGATAAATGACGCCGCCGAAGGGTCTATTATGGTTTCAATGCGTTTTCCTGTCGGTAACTTCTCTATAACGTCTGCAAGCCATTTTTCAATGTCTTTTCCATATTCGCTATCGGTTTTTGTCTTGCCCTTATCTCTGCCGCTGTAATAGTATTCACGTTCCGCATACCACACATCATTTATCTTTACCCACAACAACGCCGCAAAAGCATTTAATGTTCCGTAGTCAATTGATACACAATAATCTTGTATTTCGCCGTCAACCTTTTCAAGCGCCTGCTCATACATCGGATATATCAAGCCCTCAGCCTTTGCCCATTTGCCGAGAATATACCGCAGGAAATAAA
>Ga0326511_10000862_pt1 | contig 26235 bp, 24 predicted proteins | sample 0_2496_0518_D_FD_203701 | JGI IMG/M metagenome (GOLD analysis project Ga0326511, IMG submission 203701) | Bovine rumen microbial communities from UC Davis, California, United States - 0_2496_0518 | ecosystem: Host-associated > Mammals > Digestive system > Stomach > Rumen | place: USA...
TCCTGCCTATCCTACACCCACGTGCATACCATTAAGCATTAAGCATTATGCATTATGCATTGATTTAGGTGTAGGATAGGCAGGATAGGTAGGTTATTTTTCCCTTTCGCTATCATATATACGTGCGCGCGTACGCATACGCGCATAGATAGTAGCAAAACCCGAAAACATCCCGCTTATCCCGCTTATCTCGCAATAATCCCGCACCTACGCCCGTTTATCCCACACCCGAACCTACACTAACTCACAACTATCCCGCAACTATCCCGCTTATCTCACTATGACACTGCTGCGAGATAAGCGGGATAAGCGACTTCTTTTTCCGTTACACTACTATATACGCGCGCGACCACCCAACAGGTTCTTTCCCCAGACAGACTGGTTGACTGCAAACAAAAAACCGCAGAGCTCGTGCCCTGCGGTTCTTCTATTCAACATTTACTTTCTTTACTTTCTCTTACTTAATCAGTTCTTTTGCATTCTTGCAGATGTACATGGCCTCAAGGGCAGCTACAGCCTCAACGGCTAGAGAAAACATAGTTAATACCATAATCTTTTCCTTTCTCTAATTCTTAAATTGTTATCCTGTATCTTTTTACCTTTTGACGGTGCAAAGGTACAACCCTTTTCGCTATCCCAATACTTTTCCTCCTCTTTTTGAGCGAAAATGCCTCATTACTTGATGATTATCAACACTTTGACATAAATCAACGCCTCACACGGGATGTCCCCCGTGTGAGGTCATACGTTCCTCAGCCTCCAGCAAAGGTGTTCTTGTGCGTTTGTGATTGCACCTATATATATAGTGCAATCACGAACGAACGAAATGCCGCTCGAAAACATACGATTCTTCCCCTGTTTTAACAGATAGAATGATATGAACAACAGAATATCTCGTTGTGACACTTGCCCTCGAATAAGTGGCACTTATTGTCCAATACCCGCCACCTATTGACGATTACAATCATTCATTGTTCCCTAAAAACGAGATGCGCTTCAACGGCAGCATATTCTTGTCGTCGTCGGTCATCTTGTCGTAGAACTCCAACCACATATCGATGAACTCGTCGCCATCTATCAGACGGATGAACTCACGCGAACTGGTTCCAGTGGTCTTGGCATCGGGTGAGAACGTGCCGCTGGTGACGAATAGGGCGATGTCGCCGGCACGAAGCACACCCAGTAGGGCGCGAATGTCTGATGCACCAATGGCTGTTTCTGGTTTATGCTTTACTTGCACTTTAATTCGTGGTGTTTGAGCGCCCAGTGGATCTAAGTAAGCTGTGATGTCAATGCCGCCATCCTTGCCTTTGGGAGCAATGAATGGCGTGTGATAGCCCATGGCCCGTAGCAGCGCAGCCACCATGTCTTGGAATTCGTATGGACTCTTAGAGACAATGAACTTCCTGATACCTTCACGGGCGTCAGACTCCAGCATATTCAACTCTTCTGCTCTGTCACGCTCGGCGTTATCGTCCATAGGCTCTTCGTCGTGCTTGTCTTCCCTAGGGTTCAGCTTCCGCCATTCGCGGTAAGCCACCTCACCCTTTTCCATCACTTCCTCGGGCGACATCTTTAGCGCACTCTCTCCTTCGGGCGTAAGATACCACATGCCTTTCTGCTTGACAATGAGTCCAGCCTTGGCATAGTTGATGGAATAGAACTGGAAACTATTCGTCCAACGGATGTATTTGTTCTTTCCTGCTGGTTCTTTCTCCCAGTCCGTCAGGCTTACGTTAGCTTCCACAAAAGGATAAAGCTCTTTGGCAGGCATACTGCCTCCGCGACGACTTATCTCTTTCATCACAGCATACAGTGTCTTCGTTGCTGTTGCCTTTGTCCTGCCTACATGTTCTTTTGCCATATCGTTATTGCTTCATTTTTACACAAATGGGACGGTTCTTTTTGTGTAGTTTTTACTACTATTTTCTATTTTCGATTCCCCTGTTTACTGTTGCAGGGGCGACAGAGCAACTGAGCATTTGAAAGTTCTGTTCGTCCTCCTTTACTCCACGGCTTGATGTGATCAACTGTCAATTCATCTTCGAAGAAGAAATGATTGCAGTCCTCACAGCGAATCTTGTTTCCCTCGTGTCGGACGGGGTCGGCAATATATTGTTGGACGAGTTCATCTTTCTGTTCTTGTGTGAAGAGACGGCGTGGGTCAACGCTGATGCCTTGAACAACTGCTTGAATGATGTCCTCGATTTCTTGTTCTTTGTTGTCTATGAGTTTATATTCCTGACTCTTCTTGAATTTCTTGATTCTTCGGTTTATCTCGTCCTTGTGTTCCTTCCAAATGCTTATGTCTTTGATGTATTTCACGGCAAAGCGCAGAAGCATAGAGAGTGAAGCAAAATCATCAAAGATGGAGGCAACAAACTTGATGTACTTTGTTACAAGCATTTGGTCTTTCTCAAAAGGCTCGTCCTTTTGTTGCTTCACATATTCCTTTTTGTCTTTTAAACCACGCAGAGAACAGATAAAATCGAGCAACTTGATTTTACTCTTACCCCGCTTTGGCTCGCCAAGGATCTTCTTGGCAGACGAATCCTGCTCAACATATTTTGAAAGTCCACGCAGATATTCACCAGCATAAAGTCCGTTAAGCACCTCATATTCAGAAAGCGGAACGCCGAGCGTATTGATTCGATTGAAAATCTCGCGTTTCTTTTCCTCAGTTCCTTCGCTAATGATGATACAGAGTTGCATATCATTTATTCTCTTTTGCAGTTTTGGGTCTTTCGTATTCCATTCCTTCCATAGAAGGTCTTGATATTGCAAGTCATTCTCATAGAAACGTGTGATAGCATGGATGCGCTGTTTGCCATCGAGTACTTCCAACTTGCCATCTTCGTTCTTCCAAAGGTAGAATGCCGGCAGCGGATAGTCCTTTACGATACTATCGATGACAAGACGTTGCTTGTCGTCGCTGTAAATGATTTCGCGCTGTAGTTCTATATCGCTGATAATATTGCCATCGCGCACTTCATTGTAGAGTTCCTTTACAGTCATAGCTTACTCCTCCTCTTCTTTACGTGGATGCAGATTGCGGATTACGAGCATAGCAAAGACACGCTTCACGCTGCCTTTGCCATCGGGCAGATAGAACGCGGGACCTCCGCGTTTGTTCTTGGGGATTTCAAAGGGTAATTTGTTAGCCAGCGCAAGGCTGGAACCCACAATTTCAAACTGCTCTGGGTTAAACTTCGTCATGATGGTGGACGGTACACCCATCATTCCTTCATAGTCGTATGGTATATCCTTCACAAAGCTCACATGGATGGCATCGAAATTGAGATACTTCTGATATTTGTCTGGATTCTCATAATATGACTTTGTGAGTGTCATGCGGTCGTGGCGATAGTCCACGTCAAGATTCGTATACCACTTGCAGGCTCTTGGAACAGAGCCCTCTTTGTCGCTCGACAGCAATAACGAGCCGTCAGGCCGCTTGAATCCCTTCATCTGTTTGGCATAGCCAAGCCAAAGCCGGTTCTCATGCATATAGCCAGCAATGTTTTTATAAGTCAACGCCGTAGTCGGGCCAATGACGAGAAATTCCTTGCCAGCCTCCATCATAACGTCAATAAACTCGGAGAAGAGCGAAAAAGGAGGGTTGGTAATCACAAGGTCATAATTAGAGTAGTCAACATCCTGGAACTTCACGCCGTCGCCTGTTTGCGGATTATAGCCGCTGACGGAGATAGAACGTATACCGTATGCCTCGGCATGAGCTACGAGGAACTTCACAAACTGGCATTTGATGGCATCGAAATCTTTCTCAAACTTGTCCTTAGATGCTGCCAAGTCCAAATGCTTGATGCTCCCATTTGCAAAGAGGTCGCTCGCCGTTACACCCTCCTCTTTGTAAACAAGTTCCTCGTTATAGCTCTCATCCCAGTCGCAAGGGCAAATTATTCGCTTGCCACGCAACTGATCTTTGTATTTGGGCAACTCGGCGGCAATGTCCTCATACAAAGTGTAAAACTCAGCATCCTTTTCGCGGTATGCCTTCTGCATCGATTCCTTATGCTTCATAACAATTGATAGCCTTAGGTCAATAATGGCATCTGACTATCAATCGCCTACGCATGAAGAAAGCGTGATGCTCCTTATGCGTTAAGCTGGGGCTTGCGTAGGAATTGGAACCCCATCCTGCCATATAAGTATGCACCACGCCTGTTGGCGTGAATACATTGCTATAATGGCAGGAATGGAGATGCCGTTATCCAGCACCCCGCAATCTCTATTACTTCCGAGCGTTATTATTCCAAATTGTTTCCTACGCAATTTTGCTTAACGCGAAATAATAGCAAATGCTTCTTCGTTAGTCCGGATTTCTCCCCGAACTGAGGGCAAAAATACTAACTTTCCTTGGAACTGCCAAGGAAATAGAGAGAAAATAATCAAAAATAGTTGAATGGGACAGGAAATGATCTTGATTACTCCTGAATGTTGCAAGAAAAATGCACAAAAAACTCCGAAGCGGCAAACTTCGGAGGTATTATTATCAGACGACAAGAATCAAAAGTGGAGCGTCACGATATGTCCTTGTTATGTCGTTATGTCATCATACGCAGTACGGTTTGGTTAGACGATTGTTATTATCATTCTATGCTTTGACAAAATCCATTGGGTTCCGCTTGATGACAAGCGGATAGCGTTCGGGATGACGAAGGCTGTCTATTTCAAGGTCTACGTCAAGATCAGGCCATTCGATAGCCTCAGGACCGGACATCTGTACGTTGAGTACGCTACGGATAGGGGCATCCTGCATCCACGGGATACGGTTATAGGACAGGAAGTAGTCATGTCCCTGTACGGAAAGCATGATTCCCTGAGCATTAATCATCAACACGCTTACCAATGTGTTGACGGAATTGAACGTATATTCGCTTTCGCGACGGAATACAGGACTCATCGTTATTATGTATTAACGCCGCAAAGATAAGGAATATTCCTGAAACTTCCAAGAAAAAATACAAAAAACTCCGAAGCGGCGAGCTTCGGAGTATTGTTATCAGACAACAAGAATCAAAAGTGGAGCGTCACGATATGTCCTTGTTATGTCGTTATGTCATCATACGCAGTACGGTTTTTAGAGTTATAACATTAAAGATTATTTCTCCCACTCCTCCCAATTCGTTTCTGAGAGATAACGGATGATATGTTCTTTCAATTCAACTATTTCACTATGAATAACAGCCCATACTGTGTCGTTGTCAACACGGAAATACTCGTGTACCAAGAAATTACGCATACCTGAGATATCACGCCATGCGACCTCTGGATGCGATTCTTTGAAAGTGGAGGTAAGCATATTTGCTGCCTCGCCTATAATCTCGATATTTTTCACGATTCCATAATATCGTAATACATCCGCTTCCAACTCTTCTCGTGAGAGTTGGCCGGCATATGTCTGCAGGCGCTCAATCGCCTCTAAAATATGTTCCAGTCTGCTACGGTCTCTAAGCGGCTCTCTCATAAATCAGAATTTTGTCACGGTCAACAGTCTCGCGGGCAAATTGCAAAAGGCCTTTTTCTGTAACCAAGTCAACACGTAAATGAAGTATATCTTGGAGGTCAAGCTTCATGCCGCTTAACTTGAATAGTCCAACCATCTTGTCGGGTACAATCAGTATATCGACATCAGAGTCAGCACGTTGCTCACCACGTGAATAGGAGCCAAAGAGCCATGCCTTCAGGACAGGTTGCGTCTTGAAGTATTCGGCTATCTTTTGTGTCATTGCCTGTGTACTCATAATATATGAAAATAGTTGTTCTACGCCGCAAAGATAGGCATTATTCCTGAAACTTCCAAGAAAAAATACAAAAAACTCCGAAGCGGCAAACTTCGGAGTATTGTTATCAGACGACAAGAATCAAAAGTGGAGCGTCACGATATGTCCTTGTTATGTCGTTATGTCATCATACGCAGTACGGTTTGGTTAGACATCAATACTACTTTTATCTTTATGCTACTACCTCATGGGCATAGTTCTGGTAGTTACCCAAAATCTGTTCAATATGGATAACCTCGGGACATGAATCCCATGTCACGCCACCCCCCATTAAGTACCAGTTGTCACGCTCTTTGACAGGGACTTTCTTCAGCGATGGAAACGCTGAAACGGGCATCACTACAGAACGGCCGTCCTGGAGGTCTACCTGGAACTTTCCTCTTTTCGGGAATGACAAACCCTTGATCTTTGGTGTCACATCCCAATATCCTTCTTTCTTATACATATTCGTGCTATTTCGTTTTCTTTACCGTTATAATCCTTATACGTTTGCCTGTTTTGAATTGCTGCCACTGATGAAGCAGTTTCTCACGATACTCTGTAGCAATTGCCAATACTTCTCAGGCTTGAGCATCCGTCAGGTCTCCCTGCTTATCTAACTCAACCACTGGCTCTAGCCATATCTTACATAGATGCTCTGTACTGCGTTTGCCAACGTGGACATGTGCACGATTTTCGTTATAGTCAGTATTCCAAAAAAGGAACTGCCAAATAATCTTTGCAGTAATATATATAAGTATCTAAGGCATAGCTTTAGTATCAATGATGCCGCAAAGATAAGGAATATTCCTGAAACTTCCAAGAAAATGCACAAAAAACTCCGAAGCGGCGGGCTTCGGAGTGAATCTTTCATTTAAGAGAATAATAAAAGTGTTCGAAACAGCGTTGATAATTATAGATAGGACTATTATGTTATCAATTAAAAGACATACTGAAGTAACAATGAGAATAGCAATCTCGATGGTTCTGGTCCTGATGCTGACGCAGACGCAGACGGCCTCGGCCGAGAACACCAAAGACAACTACAAACGAGCCTTCGCCATTGGTTCGAAATACTCGAACAAGATGAAGTACGGCGACGTGAACGTACACCTGAGGCACGGCACACACCAGTTCTGGTACTCGGTGTTCGATGGTAAGGAACAGATATATAAAGAGGTGGATGCCGACCAGAACACGTTGACACTATTGGACGAGAACCCTGAAAAACCGCGTCAACGTCCACAGTGGCCGGGACGACAGCGCCACTGGATGGAGGTGCCCGACGAGAAGGACGGTATGCGGATGTCGCCCGACGGCAAGGTGCTGGTGTTTCATCGCGACAACAACCTGTGGGTGAAGGAGGACGGGCAGGAGCGTGCCCTGACCACCAACGGCGACTCGTCATATTACTATTCCGCATGGGGCTCTTTCTCGGCTGATGGACGCTATTATGCTACCGTGCGCATCAAGCCGGCGCCGAAGCGTTATGTGTATTATGTCGAGTCGTCGCCCAGAAACCAGTTGCAGCCGGTACTCCATACACAGGAATATGCCAAGCCAGGCGATTCGCTGAACTACCGTGTGCCCGTCATCGTCGAGGTGGCTACAGGTCGTGTGGTGGAACCTTCAACGGAACTCTTCCAGCACCAGTATCAGGTCACCGCTCCCCGTTGGAAGGCAGATAATGAACACGTGACGTTCGAATTCAACGAGCGTGGGCACAAGACCTACCGTGTGCTGGAGCTGTCGGCCACCACGGGACTGGTGCGCACGCTGATTGAGGAGAAGAACGACAAGTACATCAACTACAACCGTCAGCAGCGCATCGACCTGAAGGACGGCCAGCGCATCGTCTGGACCAGTGAGCGCGACGGGCGTAACCATATCTATCTGTATAGCGGTAAGGACTGCCGACAGATTACCAAGGGAGAATACTATGTGCGTGGCATCCAGCGTGTGGACGAGGAGAACAACGTCGTTTATTTCTCGGCTTGCGGCATGAACAAGAACGAGGATCCTTATCTAATACATTATTATAAGATTGGTTTCAACGGGAAAGATCTAGTATGCCTCACCCCCGAGGAAGGTAACCACAGCGCAACGTTTACCGACGATATGGCTTATCTCATCGACACCTACTCGACGGTGATCACGCCACCTGTCACCGTGCTGCGCTCTGGTGAGGATGGCCAAGTAATCCGCGTCTTGGAGACAGCCGACATCACAGCGCTGGAGAAGGAGGGATGGAAGGCGCCCGAGGTCTTTGTGGCCAAGGGGCGTGATGGTAAGACGGATATGTGGGGACTCATTCAGCGTCCTTCAAACTTCGACCCAACGAAGAAGTATCCCGTCATTGAGTACATCTACTCGGGCCCTGGAGACCAGTATGTGCCAAAGACATTCACGCCCTGGCTCTATTTCCTTCAGAACATGGCAGAGCTTGGCTTCATCGTGGTGCAGGTCGACGCAATGACCACCTCGTTCCGTACCCGTGCATTCGAGGAGGTGTGCTATAAGAACTTGAAGGACGGGGGACTGCCCGACCGTATCGCATGGATTAAGGCGGCGTGCAAGAAGTATCCGTACATGGATGTCGACCGCGTGGGCATCTATGGCTGTTCGGCTGGTGGACAGAATGCGCTGGCGGCGGTGCTGTGGCACGGCGACTTCTACAAGACAGCCTATGCGGCCTGCGGCTGTCACGACAACCGCATGGATAAGATTTGGTGGAACGAGCAGTGGATGGGCTATCCTGTTGACAGCTCGTATGTGGAATGTTCGAACACGGAGAACGCCTGGCGACTGGAACGTCCGCTGATGTTGGTGGTGGGCGAGATGGACGACAACGTGGATCCTGCATCGACCATGCAGGTGGTGAACGCCTTAGAAAAGGCCGGTAAGGACTTCGAACTCGTGGTGATTCCAGGGGCTCACCATACGATGGGCGAAAGCTATGGTGATCATAAACGCTATGATTTCTTCGTGCGTCATCTGTTGGGAGTAGAGCCACCGAAATGGAGCGAACTAAAATGATAACAACATCGATATTGCTTGCTGTTATGCTGATTGAGTGGATTGTCAAATGACGCCGTCGCTACTCGTCTTGCCCAGCATACTCAATTGTCTGGAACAGCTGGCGCGAAGATGTTATAGTCTTCGTTGTATGCTGGCGACTGGATAGACAGCAGGTTGAGGACGGAATGGAAGATGTAATGCTGCTCCAACACTGCCGGCAGGTTGCTCTTGTAGGTTCTGAAATTCTCGGAGGTCCATACCAGGAACGGTATCTCGTACTGTTCTTTGGGTGCCAGTTTCATGGGCAGACCATGCATGAAAATCTTGTTCTCACCGAGTGATTCACCATGGTCGGAAATGAAGATCATGGCACTCTTCCTGTCCGTCATGGTGCGCAGGGTGTTGATCAGACTGTCTAAGAGGAAGTCGGTATAGCGGATGGTATTATCGTAGGCATTGACCAGCATGTCCACGTGTTTCTCGCTCTCCTCCACGTTCAAGGCCACGGGCTTGTACACCTCGAACGCCTTGGGGTATTTGTTGGCATACTGGGGACCATGGCTGGTGCTGGTGTGCAGGATAATGAGCACCTTGTTCTTGGGACTTGACTCTATGCGCTGGCGGAGTCCTGCCAAGAGGATGGCATCGTGGTCGCTGTCCACATCGGGATATTGCTTGGCCAGTTCGTCGTCCGTCACGTATTCGTCGATATGTATTGGCGGCTCTCCCCAGTTGGATGTGCGCCACGACACGTCAGCACCTGTCCGGAAGGCATAGTTGGGCAATAGCTCGTACAGGTCGCCGCAGTCTTTCGGTTCAAGGATAGCCTTCGTACCGGCAGTGGTGTAGGTAGCACATGAGTTGGCCTGGAACACCTTCAACTCCTTCTGTTTCGACAGTAGGGGGTTGGTGTCACGCTGATAACCGTAGAGCTGGAAGTTGGCTTTGCGGGCCGACTCGCCGATGACGAGCACGACCACCACCTTCTCGTCGTCAGTAATCCTTCCGTCGGGCAGTTTGATCTCCTCGGCTTGCTTGTGCTGATTCATGCTGATGACACGACACGTATTGACGAGGTACGACCATGGCTGCAGTAATCCGCCCAGTTCGGTGTCGTGCTTGCTGATAAACAGCGTCTGACCGATGTTCACTAATCCGAGAACGAGGATGACGGCCAGCGAACCGCCGCAATAGACGCCCAACTTCTTGGCTTTGCCTATCACCACCGGCTGCAGCAGACAGAACAAGGCCGGCAGTACGCCAAAGACAAAGATGAACAGCCAAAGCGACCAGCTGAAGAATCCGGAAGCCTCCGAGTATCGGGTGTTGAACACGTTCTTGATGGTGGAGTCGCTGATGATGACGCTGTAGGTCATGACGAAATAGACCGCTGTGGCATTGATGATGGACAGGATGGCCAGCAGGATTCGCCCCACCATCCTCAAGCAGAACATGACGAGATAGGTCATCATGAAGTTTACCGCCAACATGATGACCACCAGCGATACCGTCAGCCAAGCGACACCAACCGGACTTTCATTGCTGTTGTCGATGACGAACTGAAAGAACGGTATGTTGTAAAGCAGCAAGGTGCCTATGCTGACGATACAGGAGAAAGTGAATAGTGAACACTGAATGGTGAAGGGTAACTTTTTCACCTTGCGTAATAATGCAGTCATTTCTTCGATTATGAATTATCAGTTCTCAATCTTCAATACCTTGTCCCTGCACAGGTGGAACATCAGGAACGGTGTTATAAAGCCGATGATGCTGCCCATGCACACATCCTCCAGGAAGTGCTGGGACAGATAGATGCGTGAGAATGCGCCCAAGGCAGCAAAAGCCAGCAGCAGCAACAACGATGTGTTAAACAGAATCTTCGTGCTGAGGGTGTGTGGCTTGTCCGTTCGGCAATAGTAATAAGCTAGGATAATCGTGCAGCAAGTGCTGAACATGAAGAACGTAGAGGCGTGCCCGGAGGGGAAGGAGTTGCTATGATGCATCTTCACTCCCTGTACTAATGGCAACACCAGTTGAGGATAATGCTCAAACACGCTGACAGGGCGGGCGGCATTGAAGAGGTATTTCAGTAGCTGTAAGACGGCCCCTCCCGTTAGCTCACACATGGCAAAGAAGAGCGTTGGCTTTATCTTCTTCCACAGCAGGGGTAGCAATGCCAGAAGGTACAACGGCCATTCTGCCAACACGGTAAAATACTTGAAGAAAGTATCTTGGACGCTTGTGTGATGGGAGTTCAGCAGCATATGTAGCTCCGGCTTCGGATACGCATATATCAATCCGAGTACAGCCAGGAGCAATACAAGATAGGTGATTATATAGGTGTTAACCGTTCTGATTAATACTTGCATACGAATCATTCTTTGTTGTGAGAATTATCCATAGATAAAAAAGACAGGCACAAAGGTACTGATTATTTCCGAATGTGCCAAATATTTCAAAAAGGTTTTTTGAACTGCACTTTGCAACCGAGTTGCGAAAACTACGCCGTACCTTTGCAGCGGAATTGAGAGATTGAGAAATTGAGAGATTGAGAAATTGAGAGATTGAGAAATTGAAGAATTGAAAAATTGAAGAATTGAAAAATTGAAATAATTATGGCACACGAACATCATCATCACCACGAACATGGACATGCGTGCTGCTGTCATGAGCACGAACACCATCATGAGCATGAGCACGAGCATGAGCACGAGCATCACCATGACCATGAACATCACCACCATCACGAGCATTCGCTGCGCCGTCAGCTGGTGCTCATCGTTGTGACGGCGCTGCTGCTGGTAGCGGCCGTCCTGATTGAGAAGAACCTGTCGCTGACGACATGGCAGCTACTGCTGGTCTATCTCGTACCTTATCTGTTGATAGGTCACGAGACGCTGAAGGAGGCGGCTGAGGGACTGGCCCACGGCGACGCCTTCAACGAGCATTTCCTGATGTCGGTGGCCACCATCGGCGCCCTCTGCATCGGTTTCCTGCCGGGAGCCGAGACACAGTTCCCCGAGGCGGTCTTCGTCATGCTGTTCTTCCAGGTCGGTGAGCTGTTCGAGGGCTACGCCGAGGGACAGAGCCGTAAGAGCATTGCCCACCTGATGGACATCAGGCCAGATGTGGCACATGTGGAGAGTGTAGAGTGTAGAACGGAGAGTGTAGAGTTTGCTACCGCCGTTTCCAAGGACCGTGTAGAAGGCGTGGCGGAAGCAAACTCTACACTCTACACTCTACACTCTCAACAAGTTGAAGACATTAATCCCGCTGAGGTGGCGGTGGGCTCAATCATCGTCATCAAACCGGGTGAGCGGGTGCCGCTGGACGGTGTAATCTTAGAGGGCACGTCGGCGCTGAACACCGTGGCGCTGACGGGTGAGAGCGTGCCGCGCGAGGTGGCCGTCGGCGACGAGGTCATCTCGGGCTGCGTCAACATGAGCGGTGTACTGAGGGTGCGCACCACGAAGTCGTTCGGCGAGAGCACCGTCTCGAAGATCATCAACCTCGTGGAGAACGCCGGCGAACACAAGTCGAAGAGCGAGACCTTCATCACACGCTTCGCCCGTGTCTACACGCCGATCGTGGTGGGCGCCGCCGTGCTAATAGTCGTTGTTCCATGGCTGTTCTCTCAACTGTCAACTGTCAACTATCAACTGTCAACTTGGCTCTACCGCGCCCTGCTGTTCCTCGTCGTCAGCTGTCCCTGCGCCCTGGTCATCAGCGTGCCCCTGACGTTCTTCGGCGGCATCGGCGGTGCCTCGCGACGTGGCATCCTTATCAAGGGTGCAAACTACATGGACGTGCTGGCGAAGGTCGACACGGTGGTCTTCGACAAGACGGGCACGCTGACGCACGGACAGTTTGCCGTCGAGGCGGTCCATGACAGTGAAGAGTGTAGAACCACTCTCAACTCTCGGCTCCTCCACCTCGCTGCCCACGTGGAGCACTTCTCGACACACCCCATCGGGGCGGCCCTGCGTGACGCCTTCCCCGACGAGGCAACGGACGGCTGTGTGGTGAGCGATGTAGAAGAGGTGGCTGGTCGCGGCATCAAGGCCCGTGTCGGCGACAAATGGGTGGCCGTGGGCAACACGAAAATGATGGAGGCCGTGGGTGCCCAGTGGCGCGACTGCCATCACGTAGGCACCATCATCCACGTGGCTATAGACGGCATCTACGCCGGTCATATCGTCATCAACGACAAGATCAAGGACGACAGCCAGCAGGCCATCAGCGAACTGAAGGCGCTGGGCGTGAAGAGGACGGTGATGCTGACGGGCGACCGCCGCGAGGTGGCTGCTGACGTTGCCGCGAAGCTCGGCCTCTCGGAGTATCATGCCGAGCTGCTGCCTACGGACAAAGTGAAGTATTTCGACGACAGTCGTTATAACGATATCACGTTATTACGTCATAACGACAACAAGGCGGGAAGTGAGACTGTAGCCTTCGTCGGCGACGGCATCAACGATGCGCCGGTGCTGGCACGTGCCGACGTTGGCATCGCCATGGGCGGACTGGGCAGCGACGCGGCCATCGAGGCGGCCGACGTGGTGCTGATGGACGATAAGCCGTCGAAGATAGCCACCGCCATCCGTCTGGCACGCCGCACGCTGGCCATCGCTCGTCAGAACGTCGTCTTCGCCATCGGCGTCAAGGTGGCTGTGCTGGTGCTGGCGACCTTCGGTCTGGCCACGATGTGGCTCGCTGTCTTTGCCGATGTGGGCGTGACGGTGCTGGCTGTCCTCAACGCCATGCGGGCGCTGCGATGAGCCCGACGATGAATCGTCGGGAGTGGGGGCTCCGTCGGGAGTGGAGGCTCCGTCGGGAGTGGGGGCTCCGTCGGGAGTGGAGGCTCCGTCGGGAGTGGGGGCTTCGACGGGAGTGGGGGCTTCGACGGGAGTGAAAAGTAAGGATTAGAACGGTGCTGGCTGTTCGAAGTGCATTGGCTGACCTGTCACGGGATGGGTCAGCCATATTTGTTCGGCGTGCAGGTAGAGACGGTCGGCCTGTTGACCATAGAGCTCGTCGCCAAGGATGGGACAGCCCAGACCGTCCCCGTGGGCACAGTGCATACGCAGCTGGTGCGTACGGCCGGTCTGGGGGTAGAGGGCGATAAGAGCCTCCCCCTGCCCCCTCCCCATGGAGGGGGTGTTTAGTAGCTCGTAGTCGGTGACGGCGGGCTTGCCCAGCTGGTAGTCCACCACCTGTCGCGGACGGTTCAGCGGGTCGGCATAGAGGGGTAGGGAGATGGTGCCGCTGGTGGGCTTGTCGACGGGTAGCGGGCCGCTAAGTAGGGCCACGTAGCGCTTCTTGACGCTGCGTTCGGCGAACTGTCGTTGCAGCACTCTGTAGACATCGCGGTTCTTGGCCACGACAAGCAGTCCTGACGTCCACATATCCAGGCGGTGGACGAGCAGGGCGCCCTCCCAGCGCTGCTGGACGATGGTGGCCACGCTGTGGCGCTCGGTACGTCCGGGGACGCTGAGCAGTCCCGACGGCTTGTTGACCACGGCCATCACATCGTCCTCATAGACGATGTCAATGTCGAGCTTCGCGAAGCCGGCGGCATCGGGCGAAGGGTCGACGTCCAGCCCCTGCAGCATCCATGTCAGCACGGGTTTACACTTGCCGCGACAAGCGGGGTAGAACTGTCCGTGGTGGCGCACCTCGCTCCGTGGCGACGGTCCCCACCAGAATTCCGCCATACAGAGCGGCTTCAGCCCCTGCTGATAGGCATACTGCAGCAGCTTCGGCGCACAGCAGTCGCCGGTGCCGCCAGGGGGCATGGGGAAACGGCGGCGTATGCGCTCCGAGCAGTGGTAGTCCTGCCACACCTGTATCAGGTCGTGCGCCTCGCCATAGGCGTTCAGCACGCGGTAGTGGCGGAAGAGCCACTGCTGCAACTCCTGCGACATCCGCCGCCGTTCGTCGCGCTGGCTGTCGTCGCGCATGGCTGAGATGATCCGCTCCGTCGTCTTGAAGTGCCCGTCGGGCTGTTGGGCGTCGTAGACGGGGGGGACGAAGTAGGGCCAGTCGTTGTGGCCCTCGAGGAGGCCCGAGTAGGCGGCGAGGAAGGAGTAGGGGCCCGAGGTAGAGCCCGAGGTAGAGCCCGACGAAGAGCCCGACGATGAATCGTCGGGAGTGGGGGCTCCGTCGGGAGTGGGGGCTCCGTCGGGAGTGGAAACCACTAACACACCGAACATCTTTCCTTCGGTGAGTGTCATCGTCGCCAAGTGGCGCTGCACCTCGGCAGCGGCCAGCCGGCATAGCGGATGAGGCTCGTAGCAGAAAGGGTAGGTGAACCGCTCGGGCGGGGTGAGGTCGGTGTGCAGAGGGTGTAACATACGGTGGCGGGGACTATGCCTTTTCTTTCTGGTGGCAGGGGCTATGCAGTTTCTTTCTGGTGACAGGTACTATGCCGTTTCTTCTTTTGGCGGTCTGCGTGTCCCTTTACGGCACTCCGGACAGAGACCTTTCACCATGTAGTTGGTGCTCAGGGCTTCGTAGCCGTCGGGAAGGGTGACGTGGGGGATGGGAGTGTCGGCGAGACAGAAAGTGCGGTGGCAGTGCTCACAGTAGAAGTGGACGTGCTGGTCGTCGTCCTCGCGGTGGTGGTCGTGGCTGTGACAGAGCTCATAGCGCACGCCGTCGCCGCCGTCCTCGAGGACGTGAACGAGGTGGTGCTCTCGGAACAGCGTCAGCGTGCGGAAGATGCCCGACTTGTCAATGGACAAGATATTGTACTCCAGCTCGGATAACGACATTGGCCGCTCTGCAGCGGCCAATGTCCGTGCTACGACAATGCGGTTTGCCGTAGGCTTGATATCATGAGACGCCAAAAGCGTCTCGCATTCCTCGCTCTTCAATTTCTCAATTATTTTTTTGCAAGGACTACACGACTTAAGGACTTTGTCTGGCGCAGCCTAGTCTTGTAGTTGACTTCGTCGAGCTAAACCTTCTGTAGTCCTGCAAATAATATTCTTCAAATCTTCCACATGGTGTCGTCGTTGAAGTAGTCGATGCGCATGGCACGGCGTACCTCGTCCATGGTCTGGGCACCCACCTCGCGGGCCAGCTCCGTTCCCTTCTTCAGGATGTTGCAGATCTCGGGGATGTCCTTCTCCAGTTCGGCACGACGCTGACGCATGGGCTCGAGGAACTTGTTGAGCACCTCGTTGAGGAACTTCTTGCACTTCATGTCGCCCAGTCCGCCGCGGGTGTAGTGCTCCTTCAGTTCGTCGAGGTTCTGGTACTCGGGCCAGAAGTCGGCGAAGTCCTGGTCGCAGGAGAACGCGTCGAGATAGGTGAAGACGGCGTTACCCTCGACATGTCCGGGGTCGCTGACGTTCAGGTGCAGGGGGTCGGTGTACATCGAGCGCACCTTCTGCCATACCTCGTCGGCAGAGTCGCTCAGGTAGATGCAGTTGCCGAGCGACTTCGACATCTTCTCCTTACCGTCGGTGCCGGGCAGACGGCGGGCCGTGGCGTTCTCGGGGAGCATGATGTTCGGCTCCACCAGCACGGGGGCGTAGGTGTTGTTAAAGCGGTTCACGAGCTCACGTGTCACCTCGAGCATGGGCTCCTGGTCCTCGCCGGCGGGCACCGTTGTCGACTTGAACAGCGTGATGTCGGCAGCCTGGCTGACGGGGTAACAGAAGAAGCCGAGGGGGATGTTGGCCTCGAAGTTACGCATCTTGATCTCGGTCTTCACCGTCGGGTTACGCTGTACGCGGCTGACGGTGATGAGGTTCATCAGGTAGGTCGTCAGCTCAGCCAACTCGGGGATGTGGCTCTGTATGAAGATGGTACACTTCGTGGGGTCGAGGCCTGCGCTGAGGTAGTCGATGGCCACCTGGATGATGCTCTGGCGCAGCTTCTCGGGGTTGTCGGCATTGTCGGTGAGGGCCTGTACGTCAGCCATGAACACAAACATTCGGTCGTAGTCGCCAGCGTTCTGCAGCTCTACGCGACGGCGCAGCGAACCTACATAGTGGCCCAGGTGGAGCTTACCTGTAGGACGGTCGCCGGTCAAGATTACTTTTCCCATTCTTTTCTGTTGGTTGTTAATTTGGCTGCAAAGGTACGAAATAAATTAAAGGTATAAAAGTAAAAAGGTAAAAAAGTAAAGGATGTATCACCATTTTCACTTTTTTACCTTTTTACCTTTTCACTTTGTCCTCAACTGCCAGAAGGCCACGGCGGCGGCAGCAGCGACGTTCAGCGAGTCGACGCCATGGGCCATCGGTATCTTGACGGTGTAGTCGGCCTCGCTGATGGTCTGGGGCCGCAGGCCGTCGCCCTCGGTGCCCATGATGATGGCCAGCCGCTGCTCCTCCAGCAGCCGCGGGTCGTCGAGGCCTATGCTGTCGTCGCAGAGGGCCATGGCGGCGGTGCGGAAGCCGTAGTCGTGTAGCGAGCTGATGGGTGCGTCGAGCCACGTCCAAGGGACGAGGAAGACGCTGCCCATGGAGACGCGCACGGCACGCCGGTTCAGGGGGTCGCAGGCGTCGCGTGTCAGCAGCACGGCGTCGATGCCCAGTGCTGCTGCCGAGCGGAATATGGCCCCGATGTTGGTGGTGTCGGTGACGGCCTCGATGACCACCACGCGGCGGGCGTCCTTGACGACAGCCTCTACCGGTGGCATGGGACGGCGCCGCATGGCACAGAGGACACCGCGTGTCAGGGTGTAGCCCGTCAGCCGTGCCAGCAGCTCGCGGCTGCCGGTATAGATGGGGATGTCGCCGACGCGCTCAATGATGTCGCGGGCGTCGCCGTCGATATGGCGCCGCTCGCAGAGCAGTGCCGTAGGCTCCCAGCCGGCGTCGAGGGCCACACGGATCACCTTCGGGCTCTCGGCGATGAACAGGCCGCGCTCCGGCTCCAGCTCCATGCGCAGCTGAGCCTCGGTCAGGGTACTGAACACCTCCAGTCCTTCGTGTTCCAGTGATGTAATCTCGATGACGGCCATCAGCGCTTAGTCGTTAACGATGGTGATACGTCCCTGAGGCTGGGCGTAGTCATCGCCCAGTTTGCCGCCGAGGTCGTTCTCAATGAATGTGGCGATGATGTCGCGGGTGATCATCGTCGAGGCAGCCACTACTGGGCAGTCTTTCAGCACGTTGCAGAAGCCGCCGCCAGTATAGTAGGCCGACAGGGCCACGGTGTAGGTCTTGTCAGGGTCGAGGGCGACGTACTGGCCTGTGGTGCTGTCCAACACCAGGATGTCGCTGATGGTGTGGCTGGCACTGTGGATGGTATACTTCATGCCCGAGCACTGCGGGAAGTTACCGTCGGGCACCGGCACGTTGGCCGTACTCTGACGGAGAGCCTCGGTAATCAGGGCACCCGTGGCATTGATCTTGTAGAGCTGCTGGTCGTAGGGCGACAGGGCCGTCACGTGGCCGTAGGTGATGTTGCCGGCAGGAATGTCGTTACGCAGTCCGCCGCCATTCTCCAGGGCGATGTCGGCCTTGGTATAGGTGCGGTAGGCATCGGTGACGAGGTCGCCGGCATTGGTCTCCATATAACGCACGATGTAGATGTCGTCCTCGTTGGTTACTGCGAGGGGATAGGGACTGGTACCGATGACCCTATTGACCGTCTCGTTCATCAGCGTCTTCACGCTGTCGGTGGTGGCGGTGACGCGTGCGTTCTCGTAGGGAATCTCCGTGGTGGGGACGAGTGTCGTCGTGAAGCGGCCGTCCTTGATGAGCAGTTTGCCGACATAGGCGAACTGCGTGCCCGTCTGAGTGATGCCGATTGGCTTATTCTCCTTGTTGGCCACCTCGTCGTGGGGTATCACCGAGTGGGTGTGGCCGTCGAGCACCACGTCGATGCCCTTGGTCGCGGCAATCAGCCGGTGGGAGTCGAAGCCCATGGACTGTGTCTCTTCACCGACATGCGAGAGGAGTACCACATAGTCGGCACCCGCCTGGCGCGCCTCGTCGACGGCCTGTTGGACAAGCTGGATGAAGTCATCGGGACGCAGGTCGTAGACCATCTTCCCGTCGTCGTAGAAAGCGTAGGCCTCCAGAATCATCGTCTCGGGCGTCACTGCACCGACGAAGGCGATGCGCTTATCGCCAAACTGGTGGATAACGTATGCGGGGTAGTAGGGTTTCGGGGCACCGACGTCGTAGAAGTTGGCACACACCACGGGGGCGTTGACCGTCTGTAGCAGCGTCTTCATGCGTGGCACACCATAGTCGAACTCATGGTTGCCCAGGGTGATGGCGTTGTAGTTCATCTGTCGCATGATATCGACGATATACTGTCCGCGCGAGATGGCGCCGCTGGTGCCTCCCTGCAGGAAGTCGCCGCCGCAGACGGTACCCACAAACGCCGTGTCGCTGGCGGCGATGGCGTCGCGCAGACCGGCCATCTTCGTGTAGCCGTCGATGCTGCAGTGGACGTCGTTCTCGTAGAGGATGACAATGCTCTTCTCCGATGATGGGGTGGGGATGTGCTGTTTGGTAGCACACGAGACAAACAGCAGGGGTACGAGGGCGATGAACAGCAGGAGTGTCTGTACGGCGGTGACAATCTTGAAGAGCTTGTCGCTGGGACGTACCTTCTCCGTGACGGGGATGGCGACACGGGTGCCTTGCGGCGCCTCCTCGACGGGGTTGCCGTCGTTGTCGTGGATCTCCGTGGCTGTCAGGTACATGACGCCGGTGGTGGGTCCTGTCACCAGCAGCTTGTCGCCCAGACGGAAGGTGTCGGCATCGACGGTAAACTCCGCCACGCCGAGGCGTGAGAAGTACTTTATGCCCTTGCCGATGTACACCTTGCGCTCGGTGGCGTTCGAGCCGTAGTTCTTGTTCCACTCGCCCATCAGCTGGCCCTGGTAGTAGCCGTCCCAGAAGCCGCGGTTGAAGACGGTGGAGAGACGCTCGTCCCATGCGTCCTTCTGCGCCTCGGTGAAATGGGTGGGGACGGCCGCCGTGTCTCCTGTCGTATGGTCGTCGACCACGGCCTGGATGGCCTCCTTGTAGCATTTCACGACGGTATAGACGTATTCCGGCCCACGGGCGCGACCTTCTATCTTGAAGACGCGCACACCGGCGTCCATCAGGCGGTCGATGAAGCGGATGGTCTTCAGGTCCTTTGGCGACATGATATACTTGTTGTCTATCTCGAGCTGGTAGCCCGTCTCGTTGTCGGTGGCGGTATAGGAACGGCGGCATACCTGAATGCACTCGCCGCGGTTGGCGCTGCGGTTGGCGGCGTCGAGACTCATATAGCACTTGCCGCTGACGGCCATGCACAGGGCGCCGTGGCAGAACATCTCAATGCGTACCTGTTGGCCACTGGGGCCACAGATGTTCTGCTCCTGTACCTGCTGGTAGATGTCCTTCACCTGTTCGAGCCGCAGTTCACGGGCCAGGACGACGACGTCGGCAAACTGGGCGTAGAAGCGCAGTGCCTCAATGTTCGAGATGTTCAGCTGCGTCGACAGGTGTACCTCCACGCCCACCTTCCGGCAGTACTGCATGACGGCGACGTCAGAGGCGATGACGGCGGTGATGCCTGCCTCGTGGGCGGCATCGATGATGGTACGCATCATCTCGAGGTCCTCGCCGTAGATGATGGTGTTTACCGTGAGGTACGACTTCATGCCGTGGTCATTGCACTTGGCGGCGATGTCGCGCAGGTCGTCAACGGTGAAGTGGTTGGCGGAGTGTGCCCGCATATTCAACTGCTCTACGCCGAAGTACACGGAGTCGGCGCCAGCCTGGATGGCGGCCTGCAGCGACTCGTACGAGCCGACGGGTGCCATGATTTCAAAGTATTTCGTGTTCATGTTTCGCATATGAGGTGTCTTACCTTGTGTATGAGGTGTCTTGCCTCGATAGTGGTGTGGGTTAACCTAAGGTGATTTTCTCCACGCAGACATCTTCGTGGAGGAAGATTTGTGCCTGCTCCTTGAACTTCTCGGGGTTCTCAGTGGTCAGGTAGCGCACGCCGGCGCCGCGCGAGCAGCGCTCCTCTATCTCGGGGTGCTTTTCGAAGTAGTGCTTCAGGCTCTCGGCCACGTACTCGCCCTGTGGCACGACGCGGACGCCTGCCGGCAGATATTTCATGATCTTGGGCATCAGCAGGGGGTAGTGGGTGCAGCCCAGAATGATGGCGTCAATCTCCGGGTCTTTGCGCATAATCTCGTCAATGCGCTTCTTCACGAAGTAGTCGGCGCCGGGGGAGTCGGCCTCGTTATACTCTACTAGTGGCACCCAAAAGGGACAGGCTACGCCGCTGACGGTGATGTCGGGGTACTGCTTCTGAATCTCCAGCTTGTAGCTCTCGCTCTTGATGGTACCCTCGGTGGCCAGCACGCCTACGTGGCGGCTCTTGGTGAGTGTCCCGATAATCTCTGCCGTGGGGCGGATGATGCCTAAGACGCGGCGCGTGGGGTCTATCGTCGGCAGGTCGCGCTGCTGGATGGTACGCAGGGCCTTGGCCGATGCGGTGTTACAGCCGAGGATGACGAGGTGACAGCCCATATCGAAGAGCTTGATGACGGCCTGCCGTGTGAACTCGTAGACGACGTCGAACGAGCGGGGACCGTAGGGCGCACGGGCGTTGTCGCCGAGGTACAGGTAATCGTACTCGGGCAGCAGCTGGCGTATGCCGTGCAGGATGGTCAGTCCGCCGTAGCCGCTATCGAAGATGCCTATAGGTCCTTTCACTCCTCAACTCTTTAATTTTTCAATTTTTCAATTCTTCAATTTTTCCATCACCATCGGCATGGCGTCCTCGCCCATCGTAGGGTCGATGTAGGGGCAGGCGTCAGCGTCGGTATTCAGGATCAGGACGAAGCCGTGTTCCTTGGCAACCTCCGCCAGCACACTGTTCAGCTGCTCCTTCAGCGGCTTCATGGCGGCCACCTCGGCGTCGGCGAGCTCGCGCAGACTGTTGGCTTTGAAGGCGACATTACGTTCCATGAGCTCCTTCAGCTCTGTCTGACGTTTCATGAGGATGGTCTTCGGGAACTCTTTCTGTCCGTCGAGGAACTCCTCGTACTTACGGTTGAACTCGTCCTCGACGCGCTTCAGCTCCTTGTCGTACTGCGTACGTAGTTCGGCCAGCCGCTGCTGTGTCAGTGCGTAGTCGGGCATGGCCTGCAGGGCTTTCGTATAGCTCACGAAACCAATCTTCAGCTGCGGAACAGTGGTAGCAGAAGAGTCATTCTTGGCGGACTCCTTCTCCTGTGCCTGAGCCGTCAGGGCCAGACAGGCGAAAATCAGTAATAGGACTTTTTTCATGTTCTTTTTCTTGTTGTGGCTGTTACTGACTGATACTCTCGATGCGGAGCTTCAGGGTGCCGGCGGGCACGCGGACTTCGACGATGTCGCCGACCTTCTTGTTCAGCAGGGCCTGGGCAATGGGCGACTTGATGGATATCTTGCCCTCGCGGAGGTTGGCCTCGTGGGGGCTGGCGATGGTGTAGGTCATGCGGGCGTTGTTCGTGAGGTTGGTCATCTCCACGCGGCTCAGCAGGATGACACTGTCGCTGGCCAGCAGCGACTTGTCGATGACACGTGCGTTCTCCAGCACGCGCTGCTTGAAGCGTATGCGCCCCAGCAGCCTTCCCTGCTCGCGCTTGGCGGCATGGTACTCGAAGTTCTCGCTGAGGTCGCCCTTGTCGCGTGCCTCGGCAATAGCATCTTTCACCTGCGGTAGCTCCACGTTCACCATGTGCTGGAGCTCGGCCACGAGCTTGTCGTAGCCTTCCTGAGACATATATTCCATCGTCATAAAAAGTACACAAAGGGGACGGTTCCTTTTGTGTAGTCCCTTTGTGTACTTTCCGTTAGTGAGTGATGCTTACTTCAGGCCCAGCTGGGTTTTCACCTGTGCGGTGACGTCGGTCGAGAGGGTGGTGCTGATGTAGGGGATGCCGGCACCCGTCTCCATGATGTAGACGTAGCCACCGCTCTGGCCAACGGCCTTGATGGCGTCGAGGACCTTGTTGGTGATGGCCTGCATCTTCTCTGCCGAGGCTTTCTGCAGGGCCTGCTGGTTGTCCTGGAAGCTCTGCTGGATCTTCGTGTACATATCCTGGAGCTCCTGCTGACGGCGCGTCTTGATGTTCTCGGGCAGGGTAGCCTGCTCCTTCTCGAAGGCCTCGCCCTTCTTCTGCAGCTCGTCCTGCATCGACTTCAGGTCGGCCTCGTACTGTGCCTGGAGGGCGTCGATCTCGCTCTTGGCCTTGTTGTACTCGGGCATTGCCTGGATGATTTCCTGGGTGTTCACATGGCCGAACTTGGCCTGTGCGTTAGCGGTGGTGAAGCCGCAGATGGCGCAGAGTGCGCAGATGATAAACTTTTTCATTGTTGTTATTGTTTTTTGTTATGGGTCTTATGGGACTTATGGGACTTATGGGTCTTATGGGACTTATGGGACTTATGGGACTTATGGGTCTTATGGGACTTATGGGTCTTATGGGTCTTATGGGACTTATGGGACTTATGGGACCTATGGGTCTTATGGGGCTAATAAGAGTATCCCAGTTTCCGCAGGACGTCCGTGGAGATGTCGATCTTCGGTGAGCCGAAGATGATGCCGGTGTCGCTGGCACGGTCGAGCACGAGCTGGTAGTTGTGCGTCTCCGCCAGGTCCTTTACGGCGTTGTAGATCTCGTCCTGAATGGGTGTCATCAGGGCGTTGCGCTTCTTGAAGAGCTCACCCTCGGGGCCGAAGTACTTACGCTTCAGCTCGGCGGCCTGCTTCTCCTTCTCCATGATGGCGTCCTGACGGGCTTTCTTCTGCTCACCCGAGAGGAAGACGACCTCGTTCTGGTAGGTCTTGTACATGGTCTGCGCCTCTGTCGTCAGTGCGTCGACCTCTGCCTGCCACTTCTTCGACACCTGTGACAACTGCTCGTTCGCCCGCTCGTATGCCGGAATATTCTTCAGGATATACTCCATGTCGATCAGCGCGAACTTCTGGGCCTGCATCGACAGCGTCGATGCACAGAGTACGAATAATAATAGAAACTTCTTCATAATGTATTCATTCTTAATTCATATTCGGCGAAGCCGCCTATCTCTTATCTCTTCAATTATCAATTATCAATTCTCAATTCTCAATTAAGCACGCAGTGCCGTTAGAATTCCTGTCCCAGGATGAAGTGGAACTGTGAGCCGCCGCGCTTCTGACCACTGGAGTAGTGGGGCTTGTCGAAGCCGTAGGCCCAGTCGATACCCATCAGACCCACCATCGGGAGGAAGATGCGGACGCCAACGCCTGCCGAGCGCTTGATGTCGAAGGGATTGAACTTCTTCGCCTCCGTCCATGCGTTACCACCCTCGAGGAATGTCAGTCCGTAGATGGTGGTGTTACCCATCATGAACGGGTAGCGCAGCTCCAGTGTCATGCGGTCGTAAGCGTAGCCGGCAGCACCGCGCGGTGTCAGCGCACCGTTGTCGTAGCCTCGCAGGCCGATGGTCTCCTCGGCGTAGCCGTAGGAGTATCCGCTCATGCCGTCACCGCCCATGTAGAACGTCTCGAAGGGCGACTTCTTGTTCATATTGTAGCTGCCGAGGATACCCATTTCGAAGCGTGTCATCAGCACGAAGCACTTCAGTCCGTTGGTGAGTGCGGTAAACGTGCGCAGCTTCATCTTCCACTTGTGGTATTCTATCCAGCGGTAGACGTCCTGCAGTTCGTCCTCGTACTTTGACGACGTGTAGTCCTTTGCCAGGTGGGCGTAGTCCTTCCCGTCGAAGAGCGACCAGGGCGGTGTCACCGTCAGCGATGCCATGAACTCCGAGCCGCGGCGCGGGAACAGGGGGTGGTCTGTCGACGTACGCGACAGTGTGATGCCGAGATTCAGGTTGTTACAGTTACCGTTGGCGATGTAGAAGTAGCTCCAGTCGCGCAGCATATAGCGTGTGAATCCGAGCGTTGCCGACAGCTGGAAGTAGTCGTCGGGCCAGCGCAGACGCTTACCCCATCCGATGGATGCGCCGATCATGCTGATGGTCTTGTCGTCGTCGAGCAGGGCGTCGTAGTTGTAGGCGTAGTTGTTGTACGTGCCGTAGCCGCCGTAGTAGTTGTACATCGAGTTCATCCAGCTGCTGTTGCGGTAGGTGCTCGAGATGTCCGACTGCTTCGAGTAGAACACGCCGACGTTGAAGGCGTTCGGTCGCTTGCCGCCGAACCAGTTCGTCGAGTAGCTGGCAGAGCCGGAGTAGTAGTACGAGCCGTTCGACTGGAAGTTGATGCCGAGCTGCTCACCGTCGCCGATGGGCATGATGCCGCGGTGCATCTTGTTCTTGCCGATGAGGTTACGCAGGGAGAAGTTGTTCAGCTTCAGACCGATACGTCCTATGACGCCCGTCTGTCCCCATCCCAGCGAGAACTCCACCTGGTCGTTGGACTTCTGTTCGAGCATCCAGTTCAGGTCCACGGTGCCGTCCTCGTAGTTCGGCTTCACGTCGGGGTTGACCTTGTCGGCCTCGAAGTATCCCATGGCGGCAATCTCACGGATGGAGCGGATGATGGCCTCCTTGTTGAACAGGTCGCCGGGCTTTGTGCGCAGCTCGCGGCGCACCACCTCCTCGTAGATGCGGTCGTTGCCGTAGATGCGTACGTGGTTCAGGTGTGCCTGCGGACCCTCTGTGATGCGCATCTCCACGTCGATGGAGTCGCCGTCGATGTTCACCTCCACGGGTTCTATCTGCGAGAACACGTAGCCGTTGTTATAGTAGTAGTTGCCGACGGCATCCTCGTCGTCGCGTATGCGTTTCATGATGAGTTTCTGGTTGTAGACGTCGCCGCGCTTCATGTTCAGCGTGCGCTCCAGCCCCTCGGTGGTGACGACGGTGTTGCCCACCCAGGTGACGTCACGCAGGTAGTAGCGCTGTCCCTCGTCGACGCTTACCATGATGCTCACGTGCCTGTCGTCGACGTTCCACACGGAGTCCTCGATGATCTCCATGTCGCGGAAGCCCAGCTCGTTGTACTTGTCGATGAGCTGCTCCTTCGCCTCGCGGAAGCGTTCGTCGGTGAACTTCTTTGCCTTGAAGATGTTTTTCAGCTTGCCTGCCTCGTGGATTTTGCCGAAGGCACCCTTCGTGAAGAAGCCGCCCTTGATCTTCTTCGCTGCCAACTGGTCGTTGCCGCGGAAGTAGATGCCGCGCACCTTCATCTTCTCCTTCTTGTCGACGTCGATGTCCAGGATGACCTGGTTCTTGCCGGTGACGTCGTCGCGCTGCTGGATGTCGATCTCGGCGTTCTTGTAGCCCTTCTCGTCGAAGTACTTCTTGGCCAGGATCTTCGCACGGTCAATCATGTTCGGCGTTATCTGCGAGCCCTTCATGATGCCGAGCTTCGCCTCCATGTCCTCGCGCTCCGACTTCTTCAGTCCGGTGTAGTTGATGGCGCTGACGCGGGGGCGCAGTGCCAGGTGTATGCAGAGGTAGAT
>Ga0326511_10000863_pt1 | contig 26226 bp, 51 predicted proteins | sample 0_2496_0518_D_FD_203701 | JGI IMG/M metagenome (GOLD analysis project Ga0326511, IMG submission 203701) | Bovine rumen microbial communities from UC Davis, California, United States - 0_2496_0518 | ecosystem: Host-associated > Mammals > Digestive system > Stomach > Rumen | place: USA...
GTTGCTGTTGTAATGATATAGAGGTCCCTTGGCTTGGCCATCTTCATGGTCTCCAAAGAACCTCCACAAACCTTGACAAAATAATAGGCAAGAGCCGTTACACTCTTGCCCGATCCAACACTGCCGTTAAGAATGCATCCGTCTCGCAACCTATTCAGCGCGATTTTTTGATGCTCTCTTAATTCAAATCCCATAAAATATCATTTATGCAAGAGGAATGTCATCCTCTGTCTCGTCGTCATCAAAGAACTCAGACGCAAAGTCGTCTTCAACAACAGTTACAAACATCTGCTTGACAAACGCCTTTCTGCCGGACACACCGCTGTCAAGAGTCCAGTCATAAGGTCTGATCTGGAGCTTGACTCTTGCGAAGTCATCCTGATCCAGCTGACTAACCAGATCGGCGTCCATAAGAATCGGTCTGCCCTTCTTCCTGGTAAGCCAGATCCTGGGCTGCAGCCTAGCGGGTCCGTCCATCTTGATAAATACCTGCAGATGCGCCTGCTTAGGCTCAGACGGATTCTTGGGCTCAAGCCACTTAACATTCCAACCGAGATCCTCAAGCCGGTGCGCTTCCTCATCCGTCAAGAACAGATGGAAGAACCTCTGCGTATTCTGCTTGTTAAATTTGGTCGGTCCACCGGAGAAGTTACGCCAATTACCGTAAGGAATCTGAGCGTTGTTGAATACTACTGTGCCATCTTCTCTGTTAATAGACATATTATCCTTCATGTTTGTCTCCTTTACTTTCAGGTGCGTTCATAAAAGGCACCGCGTTAACATAATCTTCAACGGAAAGAGGCCCGTCAACAAATTCGTTGAACGAGCCAAACTTCGAAATATCATTTACTGCATCATCAGCAAGCCTCTGATAGTAAGAACGATCGATATCGTCTTCCTTACCAAGGTTCTTAACAAGACTTGCTTCAAGCCATCGATATCCTTTCGTACCGCCGACGGCGCCATACCCAGTTCCATCGCCGTTCCTTCTCATGAGCTGTCCACCGCCTTTGCCAGCGATGATCGGACAGAATCGTCCTACCCTTCCCACGAAAATATAATTATGCTCGTCTTCGCCCATGCCCTCGTTCATGTCGAGATACATTGCCGTCTTGACGGATCTTGTCTCACACAAGTCGTCAAATATAATCTCTTCATGACTGAACAGAGTCTTGAACACATACGGAACCTGGAACTGCTTACCAGTAGCTGTCCACTCACCAGCATGCTTACCGCCCTTATTCCTAATGCCTTTGTCATCGTACTTGGCAATATACACAGCATCATTCATAAGACACATGCGCTCATAGGTCGCTTCATGCTCAAACGTGTAGCCATATTTCTTACCAAAGTCCATAACGAACTTGATAATATCATCTGTCGCATTAGGTATCTTGATCGAGTCGGTCTTGATATGCGCGACAGTAAATCCGCGCTTCTCAACTTCCTCTTTCAGATCGATCATGAACAGAGCTCCACGCTTGGCCACGATATTGTCATCATTCCTGGGATCTCTGAACGGATTTGCGAATGTGGCCGTGGTATATCCGTAAGTACTGTTGATAACCAACTTAAGCGCTGTCGCCAATGCTTCCATTTCCTCATCGCTGCCAACATAGTCCATCAGAGCACCATTAAGCAGTGTCTTAAGGCTCTCAGTATCCTTGTGCTTAATCGCAAGCCTGGATTCATAGATTTCCTTAAACCGCTGCGTATAGTCTCCAAATATGTTTTCGCAGATCATTGAAGTTGGATGCATAGATGCAACATCAAGCAATGCTACGTTGTAGTGCATACCGGGTTCAGCATACACATATCCGCCTTCTCCAGGATCGAGACCCTTGTAGATGGATTTGCCACTGATGATCTTGCCCTTATATCTGGCAGGATCAATTCCCTTAGGATCGTATTCATATCCAGGGAAGCACACAACATCCCTTGTGCCGTCGGTCCTCTCACCGGTTGCAAGATCCGTGTACACCAATTTGGGATTCCGGTCATTCCCAAATATAATCTTTGTACTGTGAGCTCTGCTTCTCTCGTTGGGGCTGAGACCACTAAACTTGGCAAGAGCCATTCTTGCATCGATCTCATCCTTAAGTCGATCATACAGAGCTTCTGTTGCCCTGACATCGTGCTTACAGTACTCCGCAAGTCTGTCCCACAATTCTTCAGGAATCGGCTGGTTCCAGTCAATATCCATCTCATCGTGGTCAATGCCCATCTCGATCTCCCATTTCTTAAGACTCTGCTTCTTGACCGAAATATCATAAAGGTCGCCTTCAGAGATCCTTTTAGATCTGGGATTGATCGCTTTGTCTCCACCAATTATCTTCTGTGACAACTGGTAGCATTCCATCAGCGTTGCACCGGTATATCTGGCATACACAATCGGATTATCGTAGCCAAGATTATTAAAGCCCCACAACCGCTTACCCAGAACAACGTCCAGGTCAGCAGGAGTAGGGTTAAACAACACCAACCACGAATCATCGTCATGGTAATCCTTGACGCAGATCAGAAGCAGATTAGGAGCAACCTCAATATCAAAGAAAGACACCGGTTTATCGGCGTCTTTCAAAATATCATTTCTCTCTTCTTCTGTTTCAGGATCGTTAGTCTCATCTAGTGCATCATCACTACAGAGCTTCATCTTGCCAAACAGCTTAAGGCAGAACTGAGCCTGGTTAGAACTCTCCTGGCAGAAAGTCTTAATAGCCCGTCTCATCCTGCGAATATCATAGTGCATACCACTCTTGTATACTTCATCCAATTTGTCGTGGATAAATATCACTTCTGGTGTAGTATGCCCGTGATGCTTCTTCTGCAGACATGCCTTAACGAATGCCACAAGATGGCGCTCGTCCTTAATCGTAGTCGAACCAGTATCCAGCATCTTCTTGTCTCCTTTCGTGGGAAGTCCACTGCTGATCACGGCAATATCCTCGTGATTGCAGACGCTAAGCCTCCTTCTTAGTGATGACTTCCCTCTGAACACCTTGATTTCTTCGTTATCCGCATAAAGTGCTTCCAGCTTATCGATGTCGCCAGTGTAAATATAATGCAGATGAAGCCCGCCGCCGCTCTTGCTCGCCTCAGCGTAAGTAGAAGGGAACTTTCTTGCTGCCGCTATATTCAGTTCCATAGACTTATTGCCATTCTTATCTCTATGATCGAGATCAAAGACAACATGATCTGCTGGAGGCTGAACATAATGAACTCTACTGGTATCAATATCTCTAAGCCTGGTGTTGACTTTATCCCAAGGTCGTTGCGGCTTCTCATCCTGTGTTGCATACTGCGCAGGACAGTCAGCCAAAATATCATCCAACTTGCTATGCTGCTCCGTTAACAGAAGCCAATCTTCCTCGGGCTCTGCTTCATCTTCCTCGGGGCTGAAGTAGTCCTCTGAAATATCATCTGCTTCAACATACTCGCTGATATGGAACATGTCTTTCTTGAATCCGCGATACACATTCCTGAGTCGTTCTCCGTTACCAAGCCTAACCCTCTCATCGAACTTCTCGAAATAGTTAGACAGCTCGGACTTGAAGACTCTCATGTTGAACGGATACTGCATCTTGGTTTCTTCGACATATTCCTTGTACATGTTCCATGCGCTCTTCAGGCTTACATACTTCTCCTCTGCGAAAATATCATAATGATCGTAGACGAAGTTATACATGTCGTTAGTAGCGCCAAACATGTTAGTGGGTTTGTATTTGTCGTAATATGAGCTGCCCATCGCCTTGTACGCATCCAGACAGTGCTGCGCTATGGCTCCGAGTTCGAACGGAATCCGAGCCATACAGCTGTCGTAAATATCATGAGGAAGTGTAGAACCGGTTGGTCTGACGTCAATCAGTCTTCTGATCAATCCGCTCTTAGCCTCAGTGATCATTACCGGTTTATTTGAGCCCATAAATAAAAACGCAGCGAATGATGATTCGTACTGCGCTTTAAACTTCTCATTTACCGTCATCGGCTCATGAGACACAAGACTGTTCAATTTTGTATTATCTGCGATTCGACTTAGATCACCATCATGCTGAATTGCCACAAGAGGATTTGACCTGAATTGTTCCATCGCAAACTGATTACTGTTGGACGCTAAGGACTTGGCCTCAAACACAACGTAATATCCTTCGAAGAGCATTTGAAGAATATTGAGAAATGTCGACTTACCAGTACCCGCGCTACCATACAGCACTATGAACTTCTGGATCTTAACAGAGTCGCCACACAATATAGATCCGATTGCCCACTCGAGCTTGGCCCTCTCAGCCTCGGAATATATCGTTGACATTATTCGTTCATAACCCGGACAAGGTCCAGAATATAAATCATAAGCAAGCCTCTTACTCACGTAATCAGACTTACTAACTTCCTGGCTGGCAAACGTTACTTTCATATCAAGTTCATGAAATCGATCAGGACTTGCTTTCAAATATCGTTTCCATTCTGACGTCTTCTGAGTAGAGAATGAAGCCATAGTCTTAACGGCCACGTTATCGTCGGGATGCTCACTACGAACTTTATTAGCAGCTGCTCTAAGTTCGTTATCGAGTAGTCTGTGCGCATCATATTCGTTACGAGACCACATCCCTACACCTTCATCCCAAACAGCGTAGAAAGCTCCGCCTCTGACCATGAGATCCTCGACATCGCTGCTAACTCTGAAATCCGGATAAACGTCATAGCCATCTCTCCGCTTCTTAACCACGACATCGGCATAATCAGGCATAATTCATCGCTGTCCTCCTTTCGTTAAAGAACCGGCCCATTTACACGTTTTTGGCCCACCCAAGCTCAAAAATAGGCGATTTTAGCATGGGCCAAAAAATCAGAAAAAAGGGCCTAGTTACTTTATATATATAATTAATATTTTTATCTCACGTGTATATAGTAAATAAAAGTGGGTAATTGGCCCACCCCCCTAAATTCACTACAAAAACACGCGAAAAAGGCCATTTTTGACCGTTTTTAGCCCTTTTTAGGGTGGGACGCTTTTTTAGAAATTTGGCCCATGGGCCACTTTTTCTGGCCCAAAACGTCCTAAATCGGGTATTTTTCGAGAACATAAACTTGCATTTGATCCCAAATTTCCAAGTTGCGAAAATCCGGCCCATTTTTGTGGCCCACGCAAAATATGTTTCCAGCGCCTGATTTTCCATATTTTCGCCCCATAAATCGATGAATTATCTTGCTAACTTCCTCTTCTGAATAGTGCTTGTCGTCGTATTTATCGAGCCCGAGGTTCTTGATCATGTCATGAAACCACTCCGGAGTACGGTCTCCAAGGTCGTCAATTTCCATAATATCATGTTCCATACGACGCGCCAGACCGACTAATAACTCCATAACAGAGCATGGTCCGGACAGGTATTCGTCCACTTCTTCCGGGTTAAAATCGATCCGATCATAGGCGCTGACGGTGAAAATATAGCGCAGATACTTTCCATCCTCAGCCCTATTCTCGTCACGATCAATCGTCCAGATGAAGTCCGTATTGTGTAATTTCCACCATAAGAAGGAATACTCTTCCTCAGCTTCAACAAGACTCTTAAGCCATTCAAAGTAATCCTTCTTAACGGTGGCTTCCTCTAAATGAATATAATCTGTCATTAATCCTCCCAATTATCGGTGCTGTCCAGGGAGATATGTTCCTCACCAAACCCAGCAACGAAGGAAATCATGTAGTCTGCGCCCAGGTTATCGTTCCTAACATAGACTTCATCGCCGCCACGACGTCCAAACTGCTGCCAATCCTCGCCGATAATACCAGCATAGTCCTCAATATTCTCGCCATCTTCACTGATCAGCTTGCCGTCATAGATGAAGAATCTCAGCTCTTCCTTAGAATATCCTATAGCTGTATTACTGAAGGTGTCCTCATCTATGACTCTTGGGCCCCGCTGCTCGATGAGTTCTTCCTCTTCAGCCGGATCGAACTCAACGCCTTCTTCGTCTTCGACAGGCTCTCGAACAACTTTTGCTCGCCTGAAAGCTTTCCTATACTCGGTATATGCAGCTCTGGCCGCTTTCTCACTTTCTCTAGCCTTTGCCTTGCTTGCTGACAGATCTGGTCTTGGGTCATCCTCCGTGTCGTCTTCGTCCAGTTCCTTGAGAATATCATCAACAGCGTCCTTCTTATTCTCTTTGATCTGGTCGGCGAGGTTGCCAATAACGACTTTCTGCCTGGAAATCTTCTCCTGAAGTTCCTTGATCTGGGCTTTGTACGCCTTATTTTTCTCGTTACACTGCTGAGCCATCTTTGTGATCTCCTCATCTGCAGCGTCTCTGTACATTTTATCGACCGTTCTGTCCGTTACAAAATATGAAATGACCGCTCCAAGGCCGAAACCACCCAGAAATATACCGATTTTAGCTCCGTTAATCTTCATAATCAGTCTCCTTTTCGTTGTTTTTGCTGTCTTCATCAGGTCCAAGGCAGTAATCAGGGTCGCAGACGTCATGGTTTTTGCTACAAATATAACTCCAGCCGATCACAACACCGCCTTTTTCGGCCCATTCAAGCCTTCTCAAAGGACAATTACCCCAATTACTGCCTTTACTCATCCATTTTACCTCATTTTGTATGCTTAAACCAGCCCTGGTTGATGTTCATATCGTAGTTCGGATCCAGAATAAAGACCGGATTATAGCCAGTATCGTAGTTCAGAGTGCTCTCATCATACACTCTTCTGAATCTCAGCCTTACAACGCAGTCCTTATTAGGATCAGAAGGGTCATAAGTCCAGCCGATCAGACGCGCTAACTTGGCTTCCTGGTCATTTTTGGGCTGAATATCCAGCTCTTTCATGACATCGCTGAGCCAAAGTACGCCGGTTCGGTGCAGTCTCTCTGTAAATATTCTTTCCGCCGTGTTCAGGAAATCAATATTATGCGGAACGTCGTCATAATGCCGGTTACTGTTGTGATCGAACACCAGGGTAAACTTACCGACCTTACTAACATCGACAACGTCATCGAACGTCTCCATCTTAGCCGTCTCAATGCCGTTCTCGTCCGTCTTCCTGACCTCTACAGTCCTGGTTTCCGTGCCATACTGCAGTCTTTCGAACTCTGCCTGGCCATATTCCTTCTTAACATTCTCCGCCAGAGTGTTGTAACGGTTCTGCAGAAGAGTTGTAGTAGCGATTGCCCCTTCCAGCTTCTTGTTAACGATCTTAACGGCCTTGCTCTTGCAATATAAACCGCCCGCTAACAGTGCCGCAGGTCCCGCATAAGCGAACGCACAGACTCTTGCGCACTCGATCCACTCCTTACGAGTTGCCTTCTTCGCTGCTTCCTGAGTCACAACGCCGTCTTCAGCGCTCTTCTTGATCTCTTTGACGTTCTCTTTGGTCTCCTTGACCTTGTCCGCAACATCCATAGAAGCCTTGCAAGCCCATGTAACGCCGCCAATGATCATCAAAGTACCTGCTACACCCAGAATTTCTGGTGAATGCTTCTTAATACCAAGTCCCAGCTTAGTCATAACGTGTCTAAATCCCATAAGTTTCTCCTTTCTTTATGGAAAAAATAAAAAGAGCCTGACATTTTTGCCAAGCTCTTTATCTCTACTATAGTGATTGTAAAATATGCTCTTACTTCTGTCTGTTACTGTACGCTGCAACTACTGCGGCCGTCACAGATCCGGCTACAAAGAACGCGAACCACCAGTCATTCCAGCCCTTTGCATACATATAACCTCCATGCTTGATGAAAGTTTTCTGCATCTCAGGACTTAACGACTTGTAAAGTGCTTCGATCGACTCTTTTTCAGCCGTTGTGAGACCATAGATCTTCTCAAATTGCTTTTTTGTCATGTTCAACCTCCAAAAATAATGCAATTACTACAACTCCACTATAGTCTCTGTAAAATATAATCACTTAAGGATCTTGTAACCCTCTTTTTCAGCCATCTCGAAGGCTGCTCTGTCTACTTTCTCGTTGATAACGTTGAGAACACCCTGGTATTTGCCGCCTTTCTCAAATCCGTCGATCATCATGCTCACTCCGACAGTAAGAAGCAGAATACCGAACCCGCCTACCAAATATGCCTTATCTCTCTTCTTAATATATTCCTTACGGTATCTCTCACGGAGGCCTCTGATCCCCCAGCCTCTAACCTCGTCAGTATTAAGAAATGTATTGTTCCAATCAACTCTGTTGTAATCCATATTAATTCTCCTTTTCTTATTAACCAAGTTTCTCCTTAAGCGCCTCGATTGCGACCTGTAGCGCTCTGTAATCGTTATCGTCTACATATATCGGCCTGCCGTCTCTGACTCCCGACCAAACATCACTCTCAAGATCTTCCAGCTGATCAATAGCTTCTTCTACGCTCATCATAGCCCTTCCCTCCATTTCTGTGTACATATCTTCTATAAGGCGCTTTGCCTGTGATTCAGGATCTTCGGTAGAAATATAATCATAAGGAACCATTCTAGCCAGGCGCATGTTAGTCATCCAGTCGGTCATAACGACCATGACTTCCCTGTACTGCATATCTACCTCAGCAGTCCACCTGAGTCTTCCTCTCGTACACTCCATATTTGACAGAGCGTCCATAAATTTAATAAGTGGATCGTTCATACGTCTACCTCCCCTATTTCTGTGCTTGAAACTGCATGACACTCAGAAATATAATGCATCACGCCATCGTTGTTTGGAATTTCTGAGAATGCCATATGCAGCATCGGCGGCCTCCAGCTAGTTTCTATATAGGTATTGAAATCGTCTGAATATACTCTGCCGTCTATATGAGGAGACTGTATGATTTCTATTGCTTCGGCTATAACATGCACCATATGAATCTTCCCATCAGGCGCCTTAAGACTGATCCAGATCGGCTTACCAACTTCAATCGAAGCAAAGTCAAATATAACAGTCCCGCAATATGGGCATTTGTGGCCGTCTATAGGAGCTCCACAATTAGGACAATTAATCACACATCTACCTCCTTATCATACCTGCACCACATAGGCCTGAAGTCAAATGGCTTACCGTTATCGTCCACAACCACAGAAGTCATCTCATCCGACTCTAGACCGCATTCCCACATAGGCGCTTCTTCGGTGAAGCCATTCCTCAGAAATTCACAGTCCGCACAACTATCTGGTAATTTCATTCGCCTACCTCCCCCAACTTCTCCAGTACAGCCTCTCTGGTTTTCTTAGATCTCATAACTCTGTTCGCGATCTCTTTTGCAGTCTCCTGGATAATATAATCCTTATGAGCTTCGAGGAACTTGGTAACCTGCTCCAGAGCCTGCTTGGACATCCCGTCTCCCCAATAGCTGTCATCCCCAATAGTCTTCTTGACGATCTTGATAACCTCGTCTTCCAAGGTCTTCGCCGCTCTATCCTCAACAAGTTTGGCTATATGAGCGTCGTCTATGCTGATTGTAAACTGAACTAAATGATCCATAATACCTCCTAAATATAATCACTTCTAGTAAATAGATTCGGGTAAGGATTTGCACCTTACATGGCTCCACGAGACATTATTATTGAGCCTGTTACGCCCTCGTCCTGCGCACCTATGCGTCTACCTATTCCGCCACCGAATCTCGTTACTCCTTAAATATAATTACTTAATCTCTATCATCTCTACCGAATCAGTAACACGCTTTGAATAAAACCAGTTGGTCCATGGATTATTAGCCCAGTGCTTTTTGGAGTAAACATCTAGATTCCACTCAGTGATATCCTTAACTACGTCAGACTTTGAAATGTCTTCGTATTCGGATGTAATTAGCTCATAGCGCTTGCAAAGAGATTCATATTTAATCCGGTTTTCCTCGATAGTAACATCAACGCCGACATGCGCAATTATGATAAGAAACACCATAACAGTAGCGGCAATAGTTCCAACCACAGCAGCTACAATGCCCCAATCTATAAGTATCTCGTTGCAAGGGTTGCATCCTTTGATATACATGTACAGTCCAGCGGCCAACACCGCGAACGCAATAAATGTCAAGATCATGATTATTTCTCCTTTCGATCTTCCTCAGTCATCTTATCCGCGATTATAGCAAGACTGAGGGCTATGTTAGACATATGGCATGACTCACTATATTTTAGAAAATCTTCTTCGCGCATCCTAATAGCCTTATCGAGAAGCAAATTACGTAGCTTATAAAAATCGTCAAGAGCGGACGGATATTCGGTTTTCATAGTACCTCCTTTTCGACAATAGTTACGGTACCTTCAAACGCTCCCCATTCTGAGCTCTCGTGAAAAGTATGAGTTTCTGCCTCTTCACCATCTCTCATTGGTCTTGTTAAGATCCACAGGTCGTCGCTGTCTTTCCAGGTTATCTCTTCAAGCTTATAGCCCGGTTCCAGCTCGATAGTCATGCTGCCTCCAAGGTTTTTAGTCGCATAGTGGCAACCGGTCAAGCTCATTACTACGAGAAACATAAGTAGAAGTTTCTTCATTCTGCCTCCTTTCTGCCTCCTCAAATATAATCAATCCCAGTCCAAACCAGTAAGCCCAAATATAGCCACAAAGGCAACACCTATAATTATGGGAATGTCCCAGCTGAAAGCCACATGTCCAATCAGACAGATAACTTTGTACACTGCCGCCACTATAAATATAGGAAGCGATAGTACCAGCGCCACGCACAGAAGGATCATGATGCCCCACATAAGTAACCCAAACAAATATCCAGCCAGCGTTAAAGTGGCGTGGATGAGTTCTTTAAATTCTTTCATCGGCCTCTTCCTCCACAGCCTTTAACGAATCCATAAAGTCCCATATCTTATTCTTACAATCCGGGCAAACGTCCCATATATGAACGTTGCTGGCTTTTCCATCAAAATCCTTATTACCAGTTTCAATATAGGCGGTCGTATACCTAAACTGAATTGGTGCATACGGAGTTCCGCACAGATCGCATTTATAATATCTGCTCATCCTCTACCTCCACTGAAACATCAGATACTTCTGCTTGCTGTTGCCGTCGATCCTGAATACGCCCTTACGATCGTCCTTGAGTGTCATCACAATGGCCCCGGAATCCAGGCGCTTGTATGTGTCTACGATCTCCTTCAGGTCACAAATACCCTTACTATCTTCGCAGGCTATCTCAAACAGTCTCGTTGGTGTCATCACATGCCTCCTTCTCTGGTAAAGCTAAGATTTCAGATATACGGCTATACACGTAATTTACGTATTGGTTGTTTTTAGAAAAATACAGGCAGTCTCCAGAGGGGGTTTGCCAGTCGATTGGACAAAAATCACACGCAAACGCTTTAGATTTATCGGCTAGATTCTGTCGGATTACCTCACGCTGACGCTGTGTGCCGTATTCGCAGAGAAAACAGTCCGCGCTCACAACGCGGTCATCCCCGGTCATATGCTTATTTATCCATCGGTATTTAAATGCCTTTCTCTCGGATTTACTGGGACAATCGCCTAGCTCTTTCTGCATATCTGTCCACTGTTGTCTGAACAGCTCTAAAGCCCTTTTTCTTGTAAGCAGTTCTTTCACTTATTGCGGCCCCCCTTCAACTTTTTCGCCGATCTCATCCAGCTCTTTGTTCATCCGCCAGAGAGCGGAATATACCATCTTCTTGGCATAGTCTCGCTTCTCTTTAGTGTTGAAGGTGATCCCGCAGGTGGCTTCGGGACTGAAGTAATAAGGCAGTTCGCCCTTGCTCTTATTAGAAACCATATAAGGAGCTACTATTTTTACGCGAAGTTTTTTGTCGTCAAACCATGTTATGCTGGCGATCTTTTCCTGCTTGTTCTCCTTAACAAACTTCAAATATCCCTTATACGCCTCTTCCTTATACTTCTTCATTTGGCCTCCTTAAAACCTAATACACCGGTTCTCGAACTTCTTGTATGCATCCAGGTACCACTCATCCTTATCGCCGTTATAAGTGATCTCGTAGTACATGCCGTCGTGCAGCGTCGAGGAAAACAGATACTTCCAATTCTGCAGTGTCTTGCACTTCCAGACGATATAGACCTCGAAATACGGCTCCGGATCTGACTTGTCCAGGTGCTCCTTAATATAATCAGCTACGATTAACGCAGCTCTTGTATCCATTACTCCCTGCTTAAAATGCTCAAAGTTTTCCATTATTTTGTCTCCTTTTCTCTTTCCCAGAACCAACCACCATGTCGATTCTCATCTGTTACAATCTCGTACAGAGAATATACTGTTCCCTTGGGCAATGCTGGTGCTTTGATGATAATGCTGTCCACCAGCAAGTTGCTCCAGACCTTAACTGTTTCACCGGCCTTAACGTGCTGCTTGGCTAATACGAATGAACTATTTTCAGTCATGAGTCCTCCTTACAAAGTTATCGAAGTGATTGTACATACACTCAGAGCAATGAACGCCGTTTTCATCTTCGTCAAAATATAAACAGTTCCTACAGTGGTTCTCTGACTCTTCCATTTGGCTCAGCTTTACCGATTCCCCATCCTCAAACTCACACAGGAATGCTATATTACATGCCAGATGCCACAGGTGAGGGAAACCGCTCTCTGCATCCTTACCCTGGGGATCGTCCAAATATGACAGGAAATGCCTGAATGCAGCATCTCTGTATCTTTCTCTCTCGACCCTCTTCCAGTTGTCAGGACCGCCGTCAGGATACTTCTGATTACCGTACATGCGGATCGCGCAAATATCATGTATGATCCGCCTGGGAACCAGAGTCAGCTGCTCCTTACCGTAGTCTGCTTTAGCTTGCTGATCTCTTCGCTCATAAATAATCTTTGCAACCTCATCATACTGAGACATATTAAATTTAAATCCGAGTTGCTCTTCACAATGACTTTCAAGCGTCTCGGCCATTTCCTCTCTCGTCATCTGTTCATCCTTTTCCATTTGTAATATGCCCTCCTTTTCTCTCGCTCGCTTTTATCCGGTTCCGCATCAAGGCAGCCAATCTTTGCATTGTAGCCCATATTAACGATCTTTCTCGCTTCAGATATAACCTTGCATGCCAGATCGTACAACTCACCTCCAGAAGTATTCACAACAAATCCTTCCGGCAGATTTTTCTGATGCGCTTCCACTTCTTTCTGGTGCAGTTCATCAACGCATCCGAATTTAGCATTATGGCCGGAGTCAACGATTTTCTGTGCTTCTGCCAGAACTTCCCTAACCAAAGTCGCGTTCCTTGGAGTGCTTGGGCGATCTTCCGCCGGAATATAAATTCCTTGGTCTGTTGAAGAAATTCTCCTCATCTCGCTTACGGTACCTCTCTTTCTTGTACTTCTCATTCTCCTTTAAGAACGAAATATAAGCCGGGCACCGACTGTGGCACCCAGCTTCTCTGTTACTGCAATCCTTACACGGTGCTATGGGCATTTATTTATCCTCGATTTCAACAGGTCTAGGCAGGTCAATATAGTACATTCCGTTACCGGCTCTCCTAACCATAGCTCTGCTGAGATCGTTCCATCCCCAGTCTCCTAACGTGTAATTTGTTGTAGTCTTCTTTGCGATCGTGATCATGTCCTGAATCGTTACGAAATGCACCTGATCCAGAACGTCCTGCATACCAGTCAATACGTCCAGCGCTCCAGGATTATCCGGATTGTTAGTCTGGCGCTCTTCATATTCTATGTAATATGAATTTGTCGCAGGTGACTTCTTAACAACCCTGCCGTTCTTAGATGCATCGCTGTAACTGGTGTAGCCGTCCTTACCTCCTGAACTCTTGCTGCTGTGAGTCCTGTGCACACCTGTCCCACCGAAAATATAATCAGCTGCCGTGTACATGCTGTCTCTACAGCCATCCAGGAACGTTGGCTTGATCACGTCCTCCCACACAGTCTTAAGTGCGCCTTCGAAGTCTGTGCTGACGCCAAATATAGCCAGTGCCTTCCCTAACAGATTCTGCTTACGTAACGGCGTCGTCTTGATGATCTCTGTGTCTTCAACCGGTCCAGGTAGTGCATTCTGTTTAGCGCTGTCAGAGTTCGACGAAATATCATCCAGATTAATTTCAGCCATAAATCCTCCTCAAAAACAAAGAGAGACTGACATTTCTGCCAGCCCCTCCGGTTGATAGTTACTCTTCTGTTTTGTCAGGAGTTTCTTCCTCCTTGGACGCCGCCAGAAGCTTCTTTGCCTTCTCTATGTTCTCGGGGATCTCTCCCGCCGCGACCGCTCCTCCGATCCCAGCTCCGATAAATCCGATTGCCATGAGAATCTTTGTTACTGCTCCTTTTTTGTCCATTTCTGTACCTCCATAAAAACTTAATTTTACTTACTACTATAGGAACTGCAATTCTTGCCATAAAATATAACAGTCCCACACCTACCATAACCGGCGGATGAGGACTCCAGGGTTCTACGTGCACGCCAAACACACCCAGTAAGAATATAACAATCATTGCCATGTCCAGTTCGTCCATATCCACCTCCTAAAAACATCAAAAGAAAAAGAGAAAGGAGCCGTAGAGCTCCTAAACCTCCTTTCCCGACTCCTTCTCAGAGATCTTACTGCTGCTCGGTTGTCTCCTGCGGTTCATCTCCGCCCTTCTTGAATCCGGGAATTCCGAACTTGTCGCCGATCACGATCCCTGCTGCTACTGCTGCAAGGCCGAGACCAACGCCAGCGATCTTCTTTCCGTTCTTCTTGACGGCATTGATGCCCTTCTTGAAGATTCCGTCTTTCTTGACCTCCTCGTTGGTTTCGGGAGCCGGGTTAGTGTTCTCCTGCTCCTTTACCTCCTGGGTTGCTTCGTTTACAGTTACGTTCTTTTCTTCATTCGCCATAATAAGCTCCTTTCAAATTGAAATATAAATGTTAAACGAGTTTTACCTCATTATACACACTGTAATTTTTGCTCACGCTTAGCAGAAAATAAGAGAGACTGACATTTCTGCCAGCCCCTCTCTATCCTCAGATCAATAACCGCAGATGGTGTCATCCCACTTGCGAGGTGAGTACTTCCACTTGATCTTCCAGCCAGGAATATGCCTGAAGTGATCATGCGTGTAGGCTACTGTCTCGTATTCACCGACCTCAGTTGCCCACTGATACCAGTCTTTTGTGTTCTCACAGAGTGCCCAAGCTCCAGGTTCAGGCTGCCATCCGGTGTTGAACATATCATCGTCAAGTAATTCTGCCGACTTTACGCCCATCTCCAGGAAATAATCGCTTACTTTAAGACCTTTCCCATCTGCAGCCTTCTGTATAACAGCTTCATTTCGCTGTTTGAACTCACTCCATGTCATCCAGATCTTCATTCCGCCAGGAAACGAGAACGGATACGGCATATCGTCAGTGTCAAATATACCGTTTTCAGCTGCTTCGAGCTCGTTTTCCTTGATCTCTTCGGCTCTGCTCATAACTTCCTGAGTCTTCTCCTCACCGTTGATCTCCTTAGAAGCTTCGAGAATAGCATCTTTCTCCTTAATTGCTCCGCTGAGAGCTGCAGTCAAAGTTGCTACGTGCTTAGCCTCGAATCTCCAGGACAGACCTGTGAATACGATACCTGCTGTCGTGCAAGCGATCGTCTTCTTGTACTCCGGACCAAGAACAGCTGCCTTCTGAAGCGTTGTCATGTTCGGATCAAGTTTCTTCTTCTCCTCCAGCTTCTCCATAGCCTTAGGAGTTTCCTTGATCGCACAGACAGTCGCTCCGATAAAGCAAGCCGCACCAGCAACCGCCATGATCTGAGGAGCATGCTTTACAATTGTGTCCTTACTTTTTGTCAATGCTTTTGTTACTGTTTTTACGATACCAAGTTTCATAAATTTCTCCTTTTCAAAAATATAAGTTTCTGCTCTTCACTATAGGAGCTGCAGAAGATGCGTGAAAAACAAAGAGGCCCTGACATTCTTGCCAAGACCTCTCGTCGTTACCAGATAAGTATGTTCCATATTACGGCACATACTATCGCTATTGGAGCCAGGACCAGTCCGACCTTAAACGCCATTACGAGGATCGTCACAATTAAGCCCATTCCCGTTGTGAATAAGCCTATGATCAGACCCGCCATAATGAAAAAGCCGATAACTGCTCCTAATACTTTTACCAATCCTGTCATAATAGTTACCTCCTTATAATATACTTATCTATATAAGGGGCTGTAAAATTTACTCGGCTTCTTTGAAATTAACCGGCTTCTGGGACCCAATACGAGCCCCTTCAGCCAGACAGTCGTTACAAGGTTTGTATGGATCGCTCTCTTCCTCCTCGTTATGGATGCAGAGAGGGCAATACCGCTTAAAATCCACGAACTTGTAATTCTCTTCCATAAATATAACCTCCTTAGAAGAACATTCCGTAACGGTACTGCATACGGTTCTTGAACTTCTCTTCGTATGAGTTGGCGATCTTCTCAGCCTTCTTCTCATACTTCTCGTTGACTTTATCCGCCAGCTCCTCGAGCTTATCTGCCAGTTCATCGAGCATCTTGTCACGAGCCGCCTCAACAGCATCATTCTTAAGTTCATTAATATCACACCGATCGGCCAAGTTAAGCATCCTGTTGGCTACTGTGTTCTTTGTAGCTTCCCACTCAGCGTTGACATGACGATGAATGTCGTTCTGCAGCATGTTTTTGCTATCTCTAACGGCCTGATTAGAAGCCTTCTTGAGAATATCCTCGACCATGCGGTTTGCTGCATCTGTGATGGCCTTGTCAAGGATCCTGTCATGGGCTCCCTGCTCGATCTCACGGGAAACCTTCTCAGCCTCCCTATCCAGATCAACCTTGTAAGTCTCTTCCTTACGCTTGCTGGCCTTTCTCTCCTCAACGAGTTCATAACCCAGAAACAGAGCCACTGCTGCACATGCGATTCCAAAAATAGTAGTATTCTTCATAGATTTAGTTCTCCTTTTTGTTTTCGTATTTATTACAGGCTATATAGTTGTCGATTGCCTCATCCACATTATGGTACTTGAGTATGAGATCTACGAGTTCAAATGGACTCATCCAGCTTACAATTCCGTCATCCTTTACATAGAAAAGACCAGTAAAGGCATTGAAGTCCGTAACGCGAACATAAGTACCGCCGTGGAACAGTACAAATATACTTGTCTTATTAGCGTTGGTTGTATATCTAATGTTATGCTTGGTGAGCCAGCTCATAAGCTTTTTTCTCATGATTTCATTCAAATAATTCATCTTATTCTCCATTCATGAGAGCGTTCATAACTTCATTGTCAACAAGGACACGAATATAATCAGCGACAGAGACTCCTGCCCCTGCCGCCGCGTTTTTAAGTGCCGTATACTGCTCATCCGTAAGCCGGACGAAATATGCCTTGCCGAGTTTTTCGTCGCCGTACTTCCTCGGTCTTCCTACTTTCCTTTTCTCGATCATCGTGCATCACCTCCTTTGATCATCGAGAAAATAATCTGCCTGAGAGTCTTGATCTCGTCCTCGTAGCGCTGCTTAAGATCCTTCTCAAGATCCGCGTTAGCAGTCATGAGAGCGGTAAAGATCTTCTGATTCTCCTCGCTCAGCTCAGTCTCGGAAGTCTCGGACACCGGAGCATCAAGCATCTCCTGTCTAAGTCTGGCGTTCTCATTAGTGAGAGTATCAATGGTCGTGCACTGAACTCCCAACCTCTTCTGAAGATCCTTACGAATCTGATCCATCTCGTCCATCTGAGTCTTGAGAGCAGTGATCTTGCCGTCTTTCTCCTTGATCTCCGCGTTAGCAGTAATGTACTCGGTGTAAAGACTATTGTAAGACTCCCGCAGGTTCTTCTCAGTAATTTCATAATTCCTAAGCTGTCTTGCGTTGTCATCATTCAGCTTCTTCAGCCGCTCGATCACAACATCCTTCTTGGGATCGTCCTTGATGATCTCTTTGTAGATGGTCTTGCCGCAAATATCATCAAACTGCATAACCCTGGCAAGTCTGTTCTTAACGGCATCCATGCAGTCCTTATCAACATGCATCAGGAAATCACCGAACTGCTTGTAACCGCGCTGGCAGGTGTTGGTGACATCAGCATACAGACCTTCACCGGTCTCAGGATCGTTACCGAGGTAAATATAATTGGGATCGTTGAGATTCAGGTTAGGGTGACCCTCAGCGAAGATGCCGAGAACCATCGCCTTACGCTCCCAGGGAGTGATTACCAAATATCTGAAGAACTGACCTTCACCGGATCTGGAACTCACCCACACAATATCGCCAGGCCTGCAGACATCGCCACAGGGAGTAAAGGTTCCAGGATCGAACTCCTTACCGTCCGGAGAAACCGGCAGAGCTTCTTCAATTTTGGCCTGGGCTTCCTCTTCGGTCTTCGGAGGCTTGGGGCTCATGTTAGCTTTGAAGAGTCTGGTCTTACCGTCCTTTTCGGCTACGTAAACCAGATCCTTTGCCAGCAGTTCTTTCATGTATCTGCGGACTGCTTCAACGCTTATGTCCATCTTAGCAGAAATATCCTTAACGCACAGACCTACCTCGGTTTCAGCGAGAATCCTGTAAACCTGCTGGATCCTGCTCTGTCTCTCCTGGTGAAGCTTTTCTCTCTGCTCGATCATACCTTTAGTATTCATATCGCTCATAATTTGTCTCCTTTATGAAAATATAAATTGGTTGCAAAAGCTAAGAGGCCCTGCTAGCTTTAGCCAACAGAACCTCCTGCATTCGATATTCAGTTTTTAACATATAGGGCTTAGAACCCAAATAACTGGTCCAACGTAATCCCCATGGCGCGTGCTATCTTGGAATATGTTTCCATTGAGCTGCCCGCCTTGTTGAGCTCCAATCTTGAGACATAGCTCGGGCTCAAACCAGCTTTCTTAGCCAGTTCGGCCTGAGACATATTGATCTCAGGATTGGTTCTCATCCGGCGAATCGCTCTGCCTGGATCTACCAATACTCCATGATAACTAACTACCATCTGATTAAAGAAACCGGGTCTAGGACTCATCTTTATACCTCCATAGTTGTTAACATATATCTACTATAGAGGCTGAAAATTTTGCGCAACTTAATTGAGCTCAACCGGTTCTCTGTATGCTGCGTCGAAACCTAATAATCTTACCGTAATTGCGCCGTTGCAGTCTTTCCTTTTAGTGAATGCCATCTCCTGTGTAATTGAACCTGCGATCAAATATAACCAAATTCCCTTGAATGGAACAAAGTAGTGCCACGCATCTCTTAACATTGTTGGATTAGCATACTCCAGATTCCAACCGTTTGACTGTATACGATCCTTAGTTGTATTCCACTGGAATATCATGTACAGATACATTGCTAATCCGAGAACGACATCCCACAAAACGGCCATTGCTACTATCTTCATTTATGTCTCCTCTAATTCGTAAAAACAGAGAGCACCCGTAATGGATGCCCTCCTTCATAGATATTATCTTCTCATATCCAGCAGTCTCATACTTCTCAGGATTTCCCCGAGAGACTCACCCTGCCGACGCCTCTTCTCGATCTCAAGCTTCTCAGCGTTCGTAAGCTTACGCCGAGTATGATAGTAATCGCCGATAGACCGGTCATAGATATACTCCTCTCTGAGCCGCTGCTGCTCCCGCAGATCCTTCTTACGATCAGCCCTTCTTGCCAGGCCAACCGCAGATCCGATCAACGTGGTAGCCAGCGCTAACGACTCAGTTGGATGATCCGTGACAAAGTCCACCGCCTTGTTCTTGATCTCCTCGACTTTCTCCTTCATCTTTCTGATCTTAGCTTCACGCTTGAATTCGTTAATGTCTACAGTTTTGTTGTTCTCGTCCATAGTGTCTCCTTTACTTTGAAATATAACTTGTTTCTACTGCACTATAGGCGCTGTAGACGTTGCCCAGTCGGAATTAGGATCGCTGTGCCTGATGTATCGGATTACGTCATCAGCCGTCAAATATCCCTCAACGTCATCGTGGCCAAGAAGCGCTTCGCCCATTACTTCCAGAAGATTGTCTTCCATACCATAAGAGTATTCATGCAAAACAGCGTCCCACATTCGATTTCCGTTTTTATCGAACACAGCGATCTGCCGGCCTTCGAACATCTCGTGGCGATCGTATTTGTATCCGTTGTCTTTAAGGTATTTCTCCAGCTTGTCCATTTCTGTAAAGTCAAATCCTTTTGTAATCATCCGTCATCCTCCTTGAAAAAAAAGAGAAGCCTATGTTAAACATAGACCTCTCCAATTATGTTACTTCTTATCCATGAGTATCATGAATAAGCCGAATATAATTAGTAATGCCCCTAATGTTGTCATAAGCTCCTCTTTTACCTCCTTTCACGCAACAGCGCCGTCTTCACGGGCTTCTTCATATGCCTTCACGAATTTGTCCATGAGCCACCATGAACCTACTGTAAGTGCTCCGCTGGCCATTGCGACCAACATCCACTTCGCAAAAGTTGCATAGCTCATCATAACAAACATGTTCTTGTACATACCTTTCACCTCCTAAAAATATTGCTTGTTTACGCTATTATAGGAAGTGAAGTTTTTGCGCATACAAAATTCGAAAAAACAGAGAGACCCTGCCATTTCTGACAGAGCCTCTCGCTCACAACTTAATCGTCCTTTTCAGCGGTCTTCAAGGCCAACTTAAGTTCCCGCATGAGCTTCTTTGCCGTCTTCCGATTCAACCGGATCCTCGTTGTGCGGGTGTGATGGTGGCTGCTGATCCTATCGTCTGTTTTGTCGATATTGATCACAACGCCATCCCACGCGCTGTTAACGAAGATCTGATCGAAATCTTCTCCAGCAACATATGTGCTCACATGTACACTTCTCATAGTTTTCACCTGTCCCTTTCTAGAACTTATTAATTTTGCACTATAGTAGTTGTAGAAATTGCACAAAAAAGATAGGAACGGCAGCCTCCGTGAACTCCATCCATTCTAGGTGAGTCAACCCGCTCGCGATTCCTATCTCATATAATTAGTACCCAGCCTGGTACGGTTTCGTTCGGATGTTTTTGCCGATCTTTACGAGGCCCGTGCTGGGTTCATTGTACTAATTGTAGTTCTTGCCCATAATAAAAAAAAAACAGAGAGCACCCGTAATGGATGCCCTCCTTCCGCAAATATCAACCGCGAGGCTTAAGAATGAAACTCAAAGCCTTGCTTACCACCAACTGGTCCTTATCTTCCGCATTGATGATCCTGGCTACAGTGACGATACTCACCCAACCAGCGACAACCGCTGCTCCGATCTGTGCTCCAGCTCTAAGGCCGTTACTAACCAACTCGTTCTTGCTACGGTTAGCTGCTGTCTCGGCTTCGCGAACCGACTTAGCTTCTGCTGCAGCCGTCTCACGAATCGATTTAGCCTCTTCCATCTCAATACGGTTGGCTTCGTTCAGTGCCTTATCTCTGTCTGCAATTGCTCGAGAGACAGCGTTAAACGCCGCCAGTGTCGGTTCGATCTCTTCGTCTGTCAAACCGCCATTGATCTGTCTCAACAGTGCATCTCTGACCTCTTCTAAAGTGATCTCCTCTTCCTGCTCTACTTCGATTCTTTCTTCTTCCATAAATATACCTCCGTTTATGGGTTAATAGTTTGCACTATAGTGACTGCAGTTCATGCCCGCGCAGAAAAAAAGAGAAGCAACCGTTTTGATTGCCTCTCCTTTCAAATATTCAGTTGTTAGATCTCTTGTATTTTGCCAGCTCCTTCTGTGTTTTTTCAAGTTCTGCCAAAGTTTCCTCGCGACGTTCATTCTCTTTCTCGAGCTCATATGCAAGCTCATCAAAGTACTCGCCGATCTCGGTTCTCATCTCATAGACCTGAACCATGGTCGATTTTCCAAGGATAAGCCGGTCAACTCGCTTCATGATTTCCTTACGATTAACCTTTGCCCAGTTCTTGTACCAATCCTTTAAACCTGTCATGTTACAATACCTCCTAAATTAATATTCTATTTAAGAGGTTGTAATTCATGCCCGCTCGCGAAAAAAAAGAGAAGCAACCGTTTTGATTGCCCCTCCTTTCAAATATTCAGTTTCTTCTGTATTTAGTCAATTCCTTCTGTGTCTCCTCCAGCTGCTTCAGTGCTTCGTCTCTCTCCTTTACGATCTCCTCGAGATCTTCAGCCAGCGCATTGAAGTAGTTAACGATCTCGTCTCTCTCGGCGTGTGCCTGAGAAACTGAGATGTTTCCCTTCAGCAGCTTGTTGTACTTCTCGATAGTCTGTCTCTTAATTTTGTCGATCCAGCTCTTTCTCCAGCTATTCTTCCACTCAGTTGTCATGTTACAATACCTCCTAAATTAATATTCTATTTAAGAGGCTGTAATTCATGCCCGCCGGTCGATCTCCAAAAATATAACTTTCTGTTCCTTAACGTTGTCGACGTCATCGTCCAGCATAAAGGACCATCGCTCTGTCTCTCCTTTCTCGTCGATGATCAGCTTACCGGCACAGTGCGGCTTCCTATTCCAAAGTTTTCCCAGGATTAGCCCCAGCAGAAAAAATAGAATAGGAATTGCAATTTGTAATGCTATCATCCTATCACCTCCTTTCGTCACCTGTGTACGGTTCTGAAAAAATAAGGAAACTCGAAATCGTGTACATCTTAGGTTTCTCACCTTCGACCGGATACGATGTTACCATCGGCTCCCATAAATCAAGTTCCTTATTTCTACTATATACCTTGTAAATTTTGCGCATACAAAAAAGAGAGAGGAGATGTAACTCCCCTCCGACAAGTCATTTCCATCCGCTATAGATGACCTCTCCGGTCAATCCATCTCGGATTACAAGGTACTCGTCAGATGTCTCCATCTCCTCCATCTCCATCTCATATTCTTTCAATTCTGTTTCCAACTCAGTTATCCTGTGACTCATGAAACCGATTGCTACGAGAGCTACGATTCCACCAACGATGACCGTGATCTCTACGGCCTTCTTGATTTTATCAATAACGTCCTCAATAAACATATCGATCTTTTCTCCTCTAGTATAAACGTTCATTGTTCTTCTCCTTCCTTAAAAGAAATAGTTTAATGTTCTACTATAGCTCTTGTAGATTTTGCGCAGACGAAAACAGAGAGCGCCTGTAAAAGACGCCCTCCTTAGTTCAGAACTCAAACTCCTTTCCCAAAGCACCGTTAAGATACTTATCGATCATCTGTACACGCATGTTGTCAACGGCTTTGCGTAATTCCTGAGAGAAATCCTGCATATCATCGAGATCCAGGAACATGATCAGCCCCTCATCTTTAGCGCCCATTCTGAGCGTAAACATGCAAGCTTCGGTCGTTCCTACCGCATACTCGACGTCTTCATGGATTAACTCAATCTTAAAGCCTTCCGTTTCTTTTGTGTACGTTCCAAGTTTCATATCTGCCTCCTTTGAAATATAAAGTTACCAAACTCTACTATACGCATTGCAGATCGTGCCCACAAAAACAGAGAGCCGCTGTAGAACTTGTCTACAACGACCCTCCATCGTCAATATTCAGTTTTTCATTCGAATAAGTTTATTTCACCGTTTGTAATGCGGGCCCATATCATCGCGGACACAAGCACGCACATTATGGGGTACATCCATCCCGGCATCCCCATGTAGTACGAGCTATTGTCATAAATAGCCTCGTCTATATAGAATGTCAGGAGGGTTCCCGACATAAGTGTTGCTAACATTGCCGCCAGATTAGCGAGCCTAATTACCACTTTCTTGAAAATATACATACTTTTCTCCTTTCTAAAACAGACATATTGTCTATTTTAGAGGCTGTAAAATATGCTCACAAAAACAGAGAGCACCCGTAATGGATGCCCTCTCTTATCCGTGTTACATGTCGGGTACGGATCGCCCCTCCTTCTACATCAGCATACCGTGTACTTCCTCTTTTTGGGATTTACTCTGAGGTCCTGCTGCTTGTTGGCGCCATTTGCCTCCTCCCAGCGCTTGTTAATGTAACTGGTAATATCAAGACCGTCGTTAATAGTCCTGTATACCAGTACGCTCGCAAACACCCACATTCCGAGTGCTGTGCCAACTACAGTTCCTGCTAAGAATTTTCTCATTTCGGTTTCCTCCATTTTGTTTGATGTTTCAATATAAGGATTGCAGATCGTGCCCAAAAACAGAGAGCCGCTGTAGAACTTGTCTACAACGACCCTCCATGACAATCATTCCGTAAAATATCTTTCAGCGTCCTCTTCAGTTTCAAGCCAATTGCCTTCAGCCTTCAACTTGGCTATTATCTTTGCCATGAGATCGTCGTCTTCCGCGATTTCTTCCATACCGTCCTGAAGATCCTTCTGCATCCCCCTCATGTATTCCAGATCAGCCTTAGCTGCCTCTGCAATCTTATCGGTTTCCTCATGAACTTTCTTCCAGTATTCGTCTTGCTCCTTTCTGCGTTTACGACTATCCACCTCACACCAGATAACGGTGCCAAGTGAAGCCGCCATTCCAGCTATCCATAATAAAACTTTACCCTTCATAGTTACCTCCTTATTACGACATAATTTGTCACTATAGTAACTGTAAAATATAACCAAAAACGAAAAAAAATAATAGCAACTGTAAGAAATGTTTCTCAGATATGCATAAAGAAATGCCCTAGACACCGATGAAGATGCCTAGGGCTAAAAAATATGAAAGTGGAGATAGCGGGATTCGAACCCACTACCCCAATGCCACTTTAGCCACAAATATAAGCATCAGCCTGTACCCGTGACCAAATTTGTGACAAATTACTCAGCGTCTTTCCAGATGGCGTAAAGGGTCTTACGTGGAAGATCTTTCGCGTACACCGGATTTGTCAACGGTGTCGTTGCATTATCAGTAGCGCCCCACCCGGCAAATATCTTTCCTTCAGGAGCAGTCCAATGGAAAATAGTGCACGGATCGTTAAACAGGTTAAACGGAGTACCGACTAAGTGATCGATTTTGATATTATCGTTGCCGGTAGCGCCATTCGACCTATATGTTGCTTTCTCAAGCTCGCCAATATGATCGGCGATTGCACCAGCCCCTCGCCCGCCGCTACACGATACGCAGGCAACCGCTTCTGCGATGTTCCTTGCGTCTTTAATGCCGGTGGCATAAGCATACTTCTCCTGCAGTTTTTCAAGAATTGTGTTAGCCATAATTATTCCTCCTTATGATCATCGCCATGCTGGAGTTTGTCGTCTACGTTATTGATGACGTCCCTGACAAACTTAGGAATTGGAATACCCAGTTCATCAAGGTTCTCCATAATTGACATGATCTCCATAAATATAATGTAGAAACTAATTCCATTCATGATCGAGTCAGGCAGCATCATACCATATGAAATAAGCTCGCCTACGACCAAAATCAAGATTTCTCCGGCCTTCTTGGCAAGACCTGCACGCATGATGACACTTTGAAAATCGTTATGTGCCCATGCCTTGATGATTCCCGTAAGAACGTCTATGGCCATAAGCCCCAGCGGAATGAATAAAACCCACAGCTCATTACGGAAATGAAACTGTGAGATGAATTGTAAAATATCGTCCATAGGTCCTCCCTTATGCTAAAATTGCTGACCATCCAACAGCATTTGCATGTGCTGTGTCACTTGCATTTACAATTTTAAATGTGAAACCACTTGTTGAAACAGATGTGATAGCAATAAACACGTCTTGCCATGATGTTCCCACATCTTTGAAATATACATTAACAGCAGGAACATCATAAAAAACACAGCCTAATTCATTGAATGAAACATTATATTCAGCCGAACTCTTTGCCGCAACCGAAAATCCAAGCGCGCCTGTCAATATTCCGTTTGTGCGTCTGCTGCCCCATTGATTGTCAGCGATTTTCCAAGTGTCTTTTTTATTTGCACAAAAATATGACACATCACTTTGCACATAGTTGTCAAAGAGTTTTGTGTAATCACTGCTATTATTACCATCAACAAATGTTGTTGCATAAAACACCTGATTATCTGAAATATTCGCAAACTGTGTATTTGCAAGATTTATGGCTGTTTTAACTCTGAAAATAAAGTTTCCCTTAATATTGACATGTCTTAAAATAACAGGAGATGTGCCGCCTTCTAAAACTATGCCATCAGTAATTTCTGATCCTGCTGTACTGCCATTTGATGAGTGAATAATATTATCAAAAATGTTGATGATGTCACAAGCGGCAGAAGAAGTATTAATAATATATAGACATCCGCCGGAATGTGCCGTCTGAATATAGTTATTGTCAATGGTTATACCTGTGGACGATTCGCAATAAATTGGATATTCACAATAATCTATCATGTTATTGCTGATCATTGGTGTATCAAAATAGTATGTTCTTACCCCATAA
>Ga0326511_10000864_pt1 | contig 26208 bp, 38 predicted proteins | sample 0_2496_0518_D_FD_203701 | JGI IMG/M metagenome (GOLD analysis project Ga0326511, IMG submission 203701) | Bovine rumen microbial communities from UC Davis, California, United States - 0_2496_0518 | ecosystem: Host-associated > Mammals > Digestive system > Stomach > Rumen | place: USA...
GCGTCTTGTTTATGTCTTTATTCATCGCTCCTCCTCTCCGCCATACTGCAAAAATCATTGTCCCAGACAGGCGCATCGATCACATCACAGGTGTCCACTCCATCCCAGTGCTTGCAGTCCTTGCACCTGATGATTTCTGGCTGTGCGGATGGCAACTTTTTCAAGTCTATTCCAACCGCCGTAAGGGCTGTGTTAAAACCGTTCGACCATTGCCACCTTCCGAAACTTGAGATTTCTGCATCATCCATAAATTGCGTAAATTTCTGATGCGATTCAAAATGCGATGGATTTGTATCTACGGTCGCATTGCGTTCTATATCAATCGCCGCCTGTCTGCTGACAGTATCGAGTGCTTTATGAGTGAAACTCAATCCTTTTGAGTCTGGCTGTGCGGTTGGCAAATCCTCAAGTATCTTTAATGACCATACTGGAAATCCAGCATCTGGATGTTTATTGCAATACTCGTAATGCGCATCAATCGCATCTTTCCTGTTGATATAATCGCACGCATGCGTTTCCGTGCGTTCTTCGTGCGTTTCTGGCTGTTCTGGTTCTACCACAACGTGTTTGTCATCCCATCCGTACAACTCTTTCACATCCACGCCCAAAACATCAGCCATTCTGATCGCCATTGGCGCTTTCGGAATTCGCTCTCCACTTACGTACCTGCTCATGCTGACTTCCGTCACGCCGACCTGTTCTGCAAGCCATCTCTGCTGAACGCCTTTTTCATCTATGATTCTTTTTAAATTGGTCATCAAACCACGCCTCCTCCCTGTCATCTGCTTGTCCTGCCTGAATCATCATGCACATGGTGAATACGCCGAATATGCCGCCCATAATCCCACCTGCCAAAAATGTCATTAAATAACTCATCATTTTGTCCTCCAGCACCATGCTAAGAAGCTGACCGCAGCCACGTAAATCCACCAGTTGCTCTTTGTTGCCCAATACAAGACAAGTGCTACAAAAGTTAAGTACCCCACAGTCACCTCCTCCCGCCCGCCGTGCCATCGGGCGGTTTTATTAAAAATGCGCAACAACATTCCCGTCGTCAGTCGGAAATGAATTATTAAGTTATCCGGCACGGTAAACAGGACTTGCCTGTTGTTATCTCTTGTTTCCGACCTTGTCCCAATCCACCAGAACAGTGTACCCACTGATTACACCAGCCTCTTCCATGTCGCCGATCCGGCGGAACACCGACACCCGGCTCCGATCAGTCTGCTCTGCGATCTCCGTCAAGGTCGCTCTAGCGTTGTCCGTCAGTGCTTTCAGGATCTGTTTGTCCGTCTCATCTAGGTAATACAAATCATCAAACTTTTTCATTCGTTCTTCTCCGTCGCTCTCCGGCTCTGGCCGTCGAGGTATCCAATCACGATTCCGGCAACAACCGGATCCGATTTATACTTAGTAATCAAAGCATCGTTCCATTTAACAAGTGTCTCCCAATAGTGATCGTGTCCAGGATCCTCATCGTCTGGAAATTCATAGCTTGCCTTGATCAGTGACCAGAAGTCAGATAAGAATGCTGACATCTGCTTCTTATGTTCTTCTGAAATTGTCCATTTTTCTCTTTCAGTACTCATTTTTCTCTTTTTGGCTCACTTTTACTGAGCCATGGCCCACTACACTGTACTAAAGTGGGCCAGTGTTTTTCCTGTCAACCATGCGGGTTTGCGGGTTCTTGGCTCAGTGGCTCAGTAAAAATCACTATTCTCTACGCGCGAGAAGAAAAAAAATATTTTTTTCTTTTTCTCTGTATAAGGAACCTTGTTTTTCACTGAGCCAACTGAGCCAGTGGGCCAAAACTATGGCATTTCGAACGGCAACGGTTCGTTCTGGTTCTCAGCTTCGCCTCGAATTGTCCATCCGTCATCCTCATCTATGCCGGTTGCCCGGATCGCATAACACCTGACCCGTTTGTCGTAAGCTCCAAAATCGATCCGTTTGGTATTTCTTCCTGCATCGCTATACAGATACCCACGCTCTTTGCACCACGCAATGAACTGCTTAGTCGAAAAGTTGAACTGTTTCGAAATGTTTTCCAGTGCGGAAGGAATAATGTAAATGTATTCACCACGCCAAACGCCCCAGTTGTCGCCATAGCCGTTTTCGTCGAATTTAGATCTATTCATGTTGTAGGCGTCTATGAAATGCTCGTAGGCCCTGCGCATCTCCGACACCTGTTCCCGGCTCTTGATGTTGTTCAGGCAATATTGCATATCTAGCCGGACACCATCTTTGAAGATGAACTCTTCGGCGATCTCATCCGCCAGCATCAGCACGGCAAGCGGCGTCACCTGTTTTTCTTCCTTCCGTTCGCCCTGTTCCATCGCAGCTTTACGGATCTTCTTTTCGTGACCCTTGATCAGGCCGACGATTGTGTCCTTGCCAAGAAAATGGATGGCCTTCACGAACTCTTTCCCGGCGAATCCGTAATTCTCAGACAAGACGGTCACAACTTCGTTGCCTTCACCTTCCTTGAAGATGTTGCCCGGCTCAATCTCGAAATCAAGCACACGATTGACCGCACCGCCCTGCATTGTCTCGTCGGTCAGCGGTCGCTCGATGTTTGTCAGAATGATGTTTTCCCATGTCGGCGTGTCCCTCATTTCGATGTTCCTGTTCAGGCGGTTCTTACCGCCACCGGCACAGAGCATATAGATTAGATCTACGAATTTATCTTTATCCCTGTCCCGGATCTTGCTCAGGTCGTCCACCATCAGCGGAAGGTGGTTAAGGATCCCTTGCCGGATCTCCAAAGAATTGGCTGTGCTGGTAGATTCGGCAATGTATCCTCTGCCGGAAGGATTCGCCCAGATCGATGCAGCCATCATCAGTGATACGGTCTTGCCTTTGCTGGTTGTGCCGTACAGGTTCACAATAAACGGCATAATGTTTGCCAGCTTGAGCAGGACGCTTCCGAATGCTGCCGCTAGATATACAAGCGGTTCCTTCCTTCCAGACTTCCTGATCTTGCAGACTTCTTCCTTCCAGATCTCATAGTCTCCGGCAGAAGTCACCGACTCGACAAGCGCCTTGTATGAAGCGGATCCGTCGAAAATCACCTTGTCCGTATACGGAACGAACTCATCATCTGACCATCCGAACTTGGATGTCGATATCTCTGTCGGGATCACTCCAATATTGAAGGATTCGAAATCTGACAGATACGACACAAGCGCCCTTGATGTCTCGGAAGATGCCGGGAAATCATAATCCGCCAGAGCAACGATCTTGCTGTTAGACATCGCATTGCTACGATCGACGGTAATGCTCTTCCGGATCCGGTTGATCCACCATGTGATTTCGAGCTTGCTTTTGCCGGTTTCCTTGTTGATTAATCGTTTGCTGATGATAATCGGATACCGGCTTGCGATGATGGTTTCTCGGAATGCCTGCGCTGTCACGCCGGACTCGCTAACGTTCCATCTCCCTGTTCGAAATTCAGTCAGGCTGTCATCATCCATTACGCATTGATAGACATTCGAGACAGCTGCCTGACGCTGCTTTGCTTCCAGCTCCTGCCGGGCCTCTCGGATCTGTTTCCTCTGGGCCTTGATCAATCGATCAAACTCCGTCTTACATCCGACCTGTTTCGCCTGCGCCTGAATCTTGACGATCGTGCTTTCCCGGATGACCTCATCCTCTTCAGAGAAAACCTCACGGATCAATTCATCAGATGTAAGCTGCTCCCTTGTGAGGCTCTGCGTGTTTGACAAGTCCATCCCAAATCACCCTCTTTCCGTCTTCTGGATGTCAAGCAGGCGAGCTAATGCCTCATCGGCAGCTGCTTCAATCTTTACAAGGTTGTTGCTGGCCTCGCACCATGCATCACTCATTGGTTCCAGGCCACTGATTAGCTCACGCTGTTTGGACAGCTCATTGCAGGCATGGAGATAATTGCTCTGTGCATTTTTCAAAGTGCGATCCTTCCTGCTTTGTTCCAGTTCCCGGCGCTTGATGCGCATGACTGCTGCATCGGATAATCCTTTTCCGTAATCTCCGCCCAGCTTTTTGAAAGCTGTCTTGAAGTCACAGTGCTCTATGCGCTCAACAAACTCGAAGATATCGCCGCCGACATGGCAACCGAAACAATAGAAACTGTCTTTGTAAATCTTGCAGGACGCTGAGTCTTCGTTGTGAAACGGACAAATGATGAATCCTGCATGGTTCGGTGCAAGACCATACATGCTAAGCACATCCCGCATGGAATATCTTGATTTGATATCATCCACTGTCGTTCCCATTCCCCAATATCTCCACGATCCGGCGCCCGGTCTGTCGCTTGTCGCAGAACTCAAACCGGACGCCATACTTCTCTTTCATGGTGTTTAACACCCGAAAAAGTTTCCACCCGTCCATTGCCTTTGGCGATGTCGCTTTCCTGGGATTATTCCAGAAGTAAACATCCTCAAGGCACTTAATACCTCCACCATGCTCACACAGAATCACGATCTGAATGCCAGCCTCTTGCGCTCTGACAAGCTCTGCCCGGAACCGGTCATGTTGCTGGCAGACATTCCCGCACAGCTCTTGCAGATCCTTTTTCCGGTCAACCACCAGCCTCGGATTATCCAAGGACTGGTAGTCGCCACAGTACAGCTTTGACCGGAAGTGCTTCACGCCCAGAGCGTCAAACTGTTGCTCGATGCGCTCGATCTGGCCTGCGTGCTCCCGTGTGTCACACTGAATCGTCATGTTTATCGATGCCATGATAGAACCTTATGACCTTTTTGCTTGTGGTCTTGCAAGGGAACGGCAAAACGCCATTGATGCAGATATCCTGTGCGTGTCTGACTCTGGACAGAGCAACATAAAGCTGCCCAAAAGCGAAAATTTCCGGCTTGAAGTTGACCTTCTCAAGTGTCATGCCCTGAGCCTTATGGATTGTGAATGCATAACCCAATTTGAACGGATACTGTTCCACGCTTCCGACTTCTTCTGATCCGATCTTCTCCACGACTTCATATACAGGATTCCCGTTTTCATCGACAATAGGATTCCCGTCCGGATCCTTGCGCTGCTTCTTCGTGGTATTCACCACCGGTTTCGTCACGTTCCAGATATTTTTACCGACAGTTGCCGTCCTGCCGGATCCATCAAGCCGGATCTCCACCAATTCTGTGTCATCATCGTATCTGATGACGGTTCCGAACTGACCGTTCACATAGTTATCGCCATTGATGAGCATCATTACACGAGCACCGACCTTGAAATAAAGGTTCTCTTCTGCATTCGAGTCATCAATCTTTGCGTCTCCGGACAGAGTGGCCTGTGAATAGATCGTCTCTGTCTGAATCTTGCTCAGGCGCAGCTCATTGATAGCCGATGCTGACTTGTTCGTCCCACAAATAGAAACGGCCTCATTTTCCTCAAACGCTTCGGCTCTTGTGTTCATATCGAACCAATCGACAACGGCAAACAGCTGCCCGTCATCATCCAGGGAACGCAGAAGATTCAGCTGCTTATCAAATTCAAGATCATCGCCTGTCCTGACCGGTTCCCGAAGAATTAAGTTATGGAAATTTGCCAGTTTCCACGATGTGGATTCGAATGCATACAGCTTGTCTTTATACCGTTTGCGGAACAGTTCCCGCTCACGCTTTCCAAGAACCGGCTCCAGTTGGTAGAAGTCCCCGCTCACGATCACCTGTATGTCTTTCCGTTCCGGATCCCGGCCTTCCTTCTTTGCAAGCCTCTGCTCATCCCTGTTCCGGATGTCGCTTGCCTTCTGGATCTCATTCATGAGATAGTCGAACAGATCTATCCGGCACATTGAGATTTCATCAATGATCACGATGTCAGCTGCGATCAGCTCTTTGTGAGGCTTGCGACCGTTTGTCTCGAAGATGTCCGTCTTACTCAGCTTGAATGCCCTGTGAATCGTGAAGGCGTTGATCCTCGCCCTGTGGTTATCCCATGCAGCTTCCTTCAGCCTGAGTGCAGCTGCTCCTGTCGGCGCACAAATCAACATACTCTTGTCGACTGCGTCCATTCTGGCAATGAAATCTGTCAGGAGGAATGTCTTTCCGGTTCCGGCTTTACCTGTCAGGAAGCAATTCTCTCCGGATAGCAGGATGCCTAAAGCGGCACCCTGATCTGTGTTCAATGTTCTCATTCAATCACCCCTCTCAATCATTTAAACGGCAGCTCTTCATCCACATCGTCAGGAATGTTCATGAAACCATCATCCGGCAGCGCTTCCGGCATCTTTCTCGGAGCATTCGGATCAGGATCCAGTTCCGCCTTCTGTGATTCTGTCAGCAGCTTCTCTGTTGGAATCTGTGCCGTTTCGGCCTTAGAATCCTCGCAGAACCATCTCAGCTCCGATTTTGTAAATTCCTTACCGTTGTACACATCATGAACAACGCCAAAGACGCCGCCGATCTTCTTGTTCTTAAACTGTGCGCCCCATGCCGCCGGATCCTCGACCCACTTGATCGAGCAATCATTCGACTTTTCAAAGCAGGTGCAGAAGGACTTAAAGCTCCTGCTGGTCTTACTGGCGTCCTGATAATCCTGAGTCATGATGTAATTTGTGCCACGATGCGGCCATTTTTTATCTGATCTCTCATCGTTTTTGAACTCGGTCATGAAGACACCTGCCTGAGCATCGTTCTGAGCAAAATCGAACAGAACAACAACCATCGGCTTGCCGTTCTTACTCTGAGTCTCGTTGACCTGCTTAATAATCAGATGATGTCCGCCCGGAGTAATCTCTTCCTTCTGCTGGTATCCGCTCGGCGCTTCGTCATATCCCTGAGTTTTTAACATTCTCGTTACCTCCGATTTCTGTTGCAGACCACTTTTCAGGGTCTGTGTACTGTGACATTGTTTCGCCCATCACATTGTGACGAACATTATTAATTGCTTGCCTGACAGAGAGTGCGGAAGTCTCTCCCACCAGCTGCCCGGCATAGAAAACCTTGTACATACCACGAATATCCTTCGGTCTTATCATTTGGTCGCCTCCGGAACTGGTATCTCGTAGTAACTCCTGATTGCCTCTTCAACGAGCTTCATGTCGTTGTCGATCCGCTCTGACTCGAACATCCCCATCGGGGATTTACTGACAGCCATGTCTTCGCTCTGCGTAATGAAGGCATAACCCTGCGAATCCTTCACAGCCCGTAGCACAATCGTGAACATTCCTTCAATGGTCACTTTTTCATCCAGTAGCTTCCCAATGGTCTTTGGTCGAATGTTCCCGAAGTCATCCTGCTGCTCATGCATCATCATGTACACGATTTTTGTTGGAGGGAGTTTATTAATGATGAACATGATCAGGTTCCAGAAGTTGTCGGCCATCTGGTTATAGAACTGGAACTGTGCGTTTCCGGATCCGATGTTGCTGTGTCCTCTCATGAAAGAATTTGTGATCAAGTATCCGGCGTCATCGATCACGATGTTATGCGCTTTGGATGCCGCCAAGCATTTCATCACATCGAGATAGTTATCTGTTGGCCATCCATTGATTTTTCCCTTAAACGGCAGCGGCTTATCCAGAACACGGATGAGATTCCAATCGTCATTTCCTGCGCAATTGCGCAATGATGTGGACTTGCCTGCCCCGCTCTTTCCTATGATCAGAACTGGTGTCGCCATATCATCACCTCACTTAATGATCATGCTCTGCCTGTCTTCAATGTGCGCCCCAGGAACACTGACTCCGGCATTGATGTAATCCTTGATTGCAGTCTTGTTCGGTTCCTTCCTGATCCTGACGCACAGCTCCGGAAGCTCGTTCTCATCATCGACAATGACAGCAGATGTCTTGCGATAGCTGATAGAACACCGGGCCGTCTTGAACTTCTCACCGGCAAGCATGGCCTGAAGATAGCGACTCAGTGAGTCGGATTTCCGCTTTGCAACAGTCGCTCTTGCGTCAAGGTTCTTCTTTTCTGCATCCAGAGCGGCGGCCTCTGCCTTCAGATCCTTAATGAACAGGCAGATGTTCTCGATCTTCTCATCACGATCCATCTGGAGCTGTTCCAGCGCAGTCTCATCCAGAATCTCTCCGGTCTCAGGATCGAACCCCAACTCGATTGCCTTCATGATCTGCTCATTGATTTCATACAGTGTCATTGCTTTCCTCTCCTTTCACATTCCAATCAAACACTTCCTCAGTGATCCGCTTCATGATCCTCTCCGGCCTTGTGACATTCAGCGCAATCATGATTGCCAGAATCTCCGGATACTCATCAGTGCAGTGGTGTCGGACGAACACAAGCCTGTAATGCATTCCTCTTTCGGAGACTACGATGTCGCCGGGATTTAGCAGGATCCCATCCGGCGCAGCTAGAAGCGCCCGAATGGCCGGATTGAACCTGTCAACGCCGATGGCGAAACTTAAGTATTCCTTATTCACACTATCCTCGCTTTCTGTTATCATAAGGATGATTGATCTCCCTTAATTTCAATCACCCCAGTGGGCCGTGCCTTTTGGTACGGCTTTTTCAATAGTCTTCTGCCCTTCGTTCCTGGAACTTTTCGCTCTTGGCGAACTCCGGGCACTTCAGCCAGCCTTTGCCACTGGCCTTCTTCTTGACTTCCCGGATGAATCCTTCACCGTCTGATAGAAAACCGTATTGGTCGTTCCTGATCCACCGCTCGATCGCCTGCGCTTCGGCATCCTTGCCGTATCTGTAAGCGCTTATCAGGTCGTTACCGGCGAGGCAATACATTGCGATCATCACCCGCTCGACGCCCCGATCATTCATCTCGCCCGGACTCATAGCTTTGCACCTTGTCCTTTTCCGGCTTGCAGAATGGGCATTCTCCGTTGTCACGGTATGTACTTGTCAGGATTTTGCATACCCGGAAACCACCATGCACGAACTGCATTGCAAAGCACTGCCGAGTGTCGTTGCAGTCCGGATCCACCGTCCCGATGCTCATGTTGTCACCTTCTCTCAATAGCAGAAATACATTGTCGTGCCCCACGGGCTCTCGATCGTGTCATACACACCGTTTCCTTGCGGAAATTCAGCCTGCCACACAACGGATGCATCAATCTGCGACCCTTCTGTCAAAAGCTGTTCTGCGACCTTCTGAGCGCCTTCTGTGGGTTCCTGATAATAGGCACCGTTCCATGTCGGGCTGTATTGCCCCTTCTGGAAGACAACCTCCTCGATTGTGTCGGGAAAACGATCATCCGCAACACGATTCAAGACGACGGATCCGACGGACAGCATCATGTCTTCGCTGCAGTTTCCTGCTTCCGCTGAGATGATGTGAGAAAGGATATACAAGTCTTCGTCGGTGTATGATTTCTCCGATTCCGTTTCAATGGTTCCAGCTCCGGCGAGCGTGACCGCCAGAAGAATCACTGGTAGATTCATGCTCTCACCCCCTTGAGCGGATTAAACAGTTCGTTGTCTAGTGCCTCACCGTCTCTCTTGCGGAATGCCACGTTCTGACTAATCTTTCGCTCCCGTTTTACTTTGCGCTGGATTCTGAACATCCACAGGATGCACTCATACATCACAAGCCCAAACACTACGATGAACCACATTGGCGGTTGTTCCTGCGGCCTGATCAGTGCAAAGAACGTGGTCACGATTCCTGCTGCCTTAATCATTTCTATTCCCCTCATAATCTCTCCCCTCATTCAAAATCCCCATCCGTCAACGGAAACACTGCCTTGTATTTCCAGCACGGGTTGTCTGCGATGGCTGTCTGAACTGCCTCAGCCATGCTCACTTGCTTGTCGAGCCGAATCGCTTTGACCTGGCTTCCTCCGGTCTCCGTCATGATCACCGCATAGCTCCGGGCCGGTATCCGCTTGTGGAATCCGTTCTTCTCGATGACCTTCGTCCCTGCTGTAGGAATGATCATGTTTGATAGTCCTCCCTTCTGAATGGCGGAACCGGCACTTTCGCATCCAGAGCGTCACGGTACTTAATCCAATCGAGCATCATCTCAGTGTCGATCACCGTTACGTGCCCAGAGCTAATCACTCCGTTTGGATACCGTTCCGGATACTTCCGCAGGCCGGTTGCCACCTTGTCCATGAAGTGCAGGCTGAATCCGTACTCCTTACAGATCTGTTGTCGCTTGCGTCTTGTTGGTATCATTTCACCCCTCCTAGTCTCATTTATGCGACATACTCGCTAAAAAAAATAGCGACAGCATCATCCGCAGACAGGTTGAGACACTTAACGATTGCATCCGCTTCACGCAGTGTAATCAGCTCAGGATTGTTTAATTTCCTGTAAAGTGTAGCCTTATCGACGCCGATGTCTTCAGCGATATCCGCCACAGATTTTCCGTTCTCAACGAATCTGCCCTTCAGCTTGTTCACATTTACCATTTCTTCACCTCCCTTCAAAAGTCTCATATCTGCGACACACTCACAATAACACTGACAAGAAGTGAAGTCAACAACTTTTTCGCATTAATGAGATTTTAATAATTTAAAGCATTCCTTCTGTTGCGTATTTGCGAAAATATTGATATTCTGTAGTTACGGGGAGAAGGGAGGCGATAACATGAAGGTAGGAGAAAGAATTAAGAAAAGAAGAAAAGAATTAGGCATGACCGTTGACGAACTCGCAGTGAGAGTTGGAAAATCACGTGCAACTGTTTACCGATACGAAAACGGTTCTATTGAAAAACTGCCTTTAGAGGTCGTTACGCCCTTTGCGGAAGCGTTGGATTTAGATCCCGGCTATCTTATGGGATGGACTGAGAATCCTAGAAAAAAGTATGTGCTTAAATTCCAATCAAAACCATTACTGGATGCGCTTAACAAGCTGACAGAAAAGCAGATTGAAAATCTTGTTAGCAATCCGAAATATGATGCATTTGATATGCTTGAGAAATTCGACCGTCTAACTCCAGAAGATCAGAAAGAAACGGTTGCTTTTATTGATTTCAAGTTAAGCAAATACGAAAAGGGAGGTGATTGAATGTGGATAGAACAGCGAGGTGATAAATACCTTGCCGTCGAACGATACACCGACTTCCTGACAGGCAAGCCGAGGCGTGTGTCCGTTATGATCGACAAGAACACACAGCAGGCCCGGAACAAGGCACAGAAAATCCTGCAAAGCAAGATTGAAGTCATCCGGCAGCAGGATCCGGAGCCGCAGGCCGTGACGCTGGATCAGCTACGGAAGGATTATATCGCTTATCAGACAAGGATATACAAGGCTTCCACCGTCCACCGCAACGACAATATTCTAACCATCGTCAATGGAATTATAGGCTCTGACACGCTGTGTGCCCGTCTGAGCGCCGGGGCTATCATGAAGGCATTGCTGGATACCGGCAAGGGAAACACGACAATTAACACGTATCTGACCCGCCTGAAGGCCATGCTCCGCTGGGGATATCAGAATGATATGTGTCCGGAGATCGCCGGAAAGCTGAAGAAGCTGCCGGATGCGTCCGAGCGTGAAAAGATCCAGGATAAATTTCTGGAGAAGAATGAGCTGAAGCAGCTGCTCGCCGGTCTGACAGAAGAACACTGGAAGCGCCTGACGGAGTTCCTTGCCCTCTCTGGCCTCCGGATCGGCGAGGCTATGGCACTGAGATATTCCGATCTGGACACAAAGAACCGCCTGATTTATGTCCGGCAGACTTATGCTCAGGTCGTTAAGGGAACGACAACACCAAAAACAACAGATTCTGTCAGAGATGTGTACATGCAGGATCAGCTGTTAAAATTGTGTCGGAAATTACTGACAGGAGCGAAACGCCGGGCGCTTGAGTACGGATACCAGAGCGATCTGGTCTTTGCCGATATCGACGGAAACTACATCAGTTATGATGCTTACGAGAAGTATCTGCGAGAAAACGGTGAGCGGATTCTGAACAGGAAGATCACAAGCCATGTGATGCGGCACACGATGACATCATTGTTTGCCGAAGCCGGTGTCTCGTTGGATGTGATCAGCCGGAGACTTGGACATCACGACAGCAAGATCACCAGAGACATCTATTACCATGTCACTAAGACGCAGCGCAAAAAGGATCATGAAGCTGTCCGTCAAATCTCAATTCTTTGATTTTTGCCCACCATCTGCCCACTAGAGACATAAAAAAGCCCCAGAACCCTTGATTTTAAAGGATTCCTGGGCTTGTTTCAGAGCCGGAAATGGGCTTGCCGTGGAGGCCCACAACATATAACATTCCACATTTTACGGCACTTTTCGGATTATGTAAAGCGCATTATAACCCACTATTGCCCACAACTCTGCCCACTTTTTGCCCACTAAAAAAAAGGCAGAGCCTAAGCCCTGCCTATACTTAAGTATATTCTTATGTCAACTCACTTAGTGCGGCACCCCACGATTTCGGCCCGACCTCACCATCGACCTCCAGATCATGGTTGTTCTGGAAGCCCATCGTGGCCAGCTTCGTCTGGACGCCGAACTCTCCGTCAACAGTTACGCCGATCAGCTCCTGCCAGAGTCGGACCGATGATCCGACGCAGCCCTCTTTGATCAGCGGCATCCGGGCCGTGACCGTGTAATATTCCTTCGGATCGATCCATCCAGGCAGATGCTCCTCAGCTGGATCCACGCCGGAATAGCGATAACAATGCTGCCAACTTCCTCGATAGTACGGAGTAACTGCAATTTCCGAGCCCTGATCGCCGGTCTTAGGTGAGCCGTAGGACTGCCCTCTTGCATGGACAATCTGGTTGTTGCCGATGTAGATGGCTGTATGACCAGATGTTCCGGAACTATGCCACCAGAGGATGTCACCTCTTTGCAGGCCGTTGCCGGTGTTGAAGTTAACGGACTTCGTTACATCCTTGAATCCGTACTGCAGCAGGTTCTGCATGTTGCCCGTGTAGCATACCTTGTTGAAGTCTATCGGAACACCCGCCTGCTTAAAAGCCGACAAAGCCAGAGACGAGCAGTCATAATCCGGTCCGTAGCGATTCTGCTGCGAATAGCCGTGGCTCTGGTCATTCGCAATGCCTATTGCCCACTGTACGGCAGCTTCGGGAATAGTCATTTCTTCACCACCTCGTCATCATCATCCCAGTACTTGGCATCGGGATCATCTTCTACCCCATCTTTGTAGTAGGCCGCAGTGCTGATGCCTAAAAGGGATCCCAACAGAACACAGATGACCGCTGATGTCTTAGCGATCTGGTCGGCATAAGGCCATCCCCACACTGCGCTGAGTCCCACGTATGCTGTGGCAACAGCAGGAATGCAAATCAACGTGATCCATTTGAGAATTACATAAATATTATCCGGTAACTTCATCTGAATACCTCCTCAAAGTTTGTGTGCCTTGAACAGCCGGTCATATTCCGACCTGATATAATCCGAAGCCGCTTTGGTTCTTCCGTTGGCAAACTTCGGATGACCTGCACAGAATTGGTTGTACGTTTCGATGTCATCTAGTGTCTGTTCGAAGTATTCCTGACTGTGATTAATGTTGTTGTACAGTTCATCCCGGAACCGCAGGATGTGCGTTCTGGCCAGAACCGCATCCCTCTCGTCCAGGGACTTCTCTATATTCTCCACCCTGTCAGACAGAGTGTTGATTGCAGAGAGGACATCGTCCTTTTTGCCGACTTTCTGGTCGTGCCGACTAATGAGAAACTGGACGAATGTGAGGATGCCTCCTCCTGCGAGTAATGATAATAATGTAGTAATGTCCATCGGATTTTGTCCTCTCTCAGGGCAGACGCACGGCCTGCCCCAACTTCGTTAAATTGCCCTTTTACTAAGTTTTGCGATGACAATCAATATCTATAAAAGATGTTATTCAGCACTTTTCCGATCTTTGTTGTTGCTGATGCTGACAATGCACCATCTAATCCGATACCGTATTCACCATTCGCAATACTGGCATATCTATACGCATTACCAACCCATATAGAAAACGTATCGCCCACTGCGGCATCTGTAAGAGCTACACCCATAACATTATTGGGATTTTCGTTTTCAGCACAAACAGCAAGAGCATCTGTAACCCACTGTCCTTTTGTGACCGCTGTTGTAGCTTGCACAAATGCTTTATCATTAGTGCTTATATTATCCCAAGCATCAATAGCCAGTGTATCGGATGTATTATCCCAAATGATTGAAAAGTTTTTGTTGTTTCCTCCAATAACTTGCCAAACGAAATTAGATTCATTATCTATCCGTGAGCCAAACTTGCATTTCAAGAATGGGCATCCTTTTGGTGCATATGATCCATCAAATTCTGCTACACAGAAACTGTCTGTGCTTGCAGTTTCGTTTCCTGCCATCATCAATTCAAACCAAGCGTTCACAAGTTTGCAATCCTTAAATATAACATGCTGATTGCAGTTTGGATTTGCGTTTGAATTGGAATGGAAAGCAACTTCTCCATTTTCAAAAATACAGCTTTTCCATATAAATTTAGCACCATAATACTGTGCGCCATCGCCTACGATTGCAGGATTTGTTTTCTGTTGCCATGAAAAATTCGGAACATCTGTATCATAAACTTTTTTACAATACAGATTTTCATTTACCAAAACTACACCATTAAGATTTGCGTCCTGATGCACGCAATAACCTGTACCAGAAATAATGGTCATGTTTGACAATTTAGACGGTGCATTTTTCTGGTCAAATACAGGCAATGTGCTTGATACGCCAACACTTGTTACAGTAACAGTATTTGGTTTCAATCCATGTGTATGTGTGTATGATGGGCAAATAAGATTGTATTCTTCATAAATGCCCTCATACACTACAACCTCATACTGATTAAGAAAAGAACTGTCTGTTATAGATGCATAAGCATCCGCAATCGTTGTGAAATCCCCTGTGCCATCTTTCTTTACGGTTATAATGTGCTTTGTTGAATCCTTTAATTCATAATCTCCTATGCCTACATATTGGGTAATTTTATTGACATAATCTGTATAAACGATACACCTATCTTTTATTGCATAATAAACGCTTGCAGAAGAGTTGATATTAACCGATGATGGAGTCTGATTCCAATCAATCAGCATTCTAAACTTGCCATTGTTGGATGTTATGGCTTCCAAAATCGGTCTGTTGGATGGTGCGGTCAATCGTTCAATATTATCTAAACTGACCCACGTAGTCCCATCCCATCCACGCACATTTACATATAAGTCACGTCCGTTTACTCCATGCCACAGATACCATATACAATATTTTTCATACTGCGTATCATATATCTCTATGCCAAGAATACCTTTGAGCCAATTCTTTGCCACATCAGACTTATCAGCAATATCAATAGGGTTATCGAAATATGCAAGTTCAACATTGATACTTCTTGTATCCGACATATTGTTGATTACAAGTCCAAAAGCATCATTCTTATCCCCAACTTTTTTAACGATCGCTGAATATTCAGTGTTTTGAACAACCGCACTCAATTTGTATGATACTCTGATAGCATCACAATCAGCCGTCAGCGCAAGCCAATAGTCCGTTTCTGTCGGCTGATTAGCAAGAATTGTGGTTGGTGCTCCATTTGTTACCCTAGAGATATTAACATAAGAAACAAGATTACTAGAAATCGGTCTAATATAAACCACATCTCCGCTTCGCCAATCTCCCGCAACTTCTATATGTTGCCAATCGTTATTAGAAGCAACTGAAAAAAACGAATCGCCTAATTCTTCCTTTAACGAAGAAAGTTCGTCACCAGTTTTCTTTGCGTCTGCCGCCGTTCCGGCAACACTCAGCGTGTCATCAACGGCCGGGATCACACCGTTCGCCATGTCACTTGCCGGAATGCCTGAAGACGGTTTCTGATATGCGGAGTCCGCTTTTCCCAGCGATGCCTGGACAGCAGAAGCCAGGTCAGTTTTCGGAATGCCGCCTGCCGGCTTTGTGTATGCTCCGACATCATCTGCATCCAGTACGACATCACCAGTCATACCATTGACGGAACTAACTGCTCCACCGACGCCGGACTCAAACTCAAGCGTTATCTGCTGATCGTTCTCTTCAAATTCAATATTGAAATCACTCATTCCCGATCACCCCTTCCTTCAGGATATCGCCCACAGCGCAGCGGATGATGGTTGACGCGATCGCATAGTCGCCCTTCAGCGCCCGGATCTGGATGTACGCAGGCTTGTCCGGCATCAGCTTCAGCGTGTCGTCCTGCGTCAGCGTCAACGTGATCTCAGTGCCGGAAGCTGTGCAATCAGCTGATGTCTTGTCGATCTTGATTTTCTCATAGCGCTGGCTGATGGTGATCCAGTACTCAGACAGCTCGCTGACCGAAAACGGCAGCGTGAAATGTAAAATCGGTGTAGTTCCTCTGATCATTGAATACCTCCTTATTATCACGGATTGTAGCCCCATCGAAGTGAGGAATGAACTCTGGTTAGATGTCCGTTTTCTATCCACGATCCGTAAAAATGAATGCGTTCATCATCAAAACCTATACTGACTCCATGCTCATCTTCAGCGTCCGGACTATCCTTGACCATTCCCTTGATATACATATGCGGAAGAACATCACCTTCCACAAGATAAAGCGAAATTGTAACCTCAAGATAATCGTTGTTCGGATCGCCATTGATATAGCCGCCAATTTTGAAAGCAGGTGTATTCTCACCCACTTGATCTTCTTGTGCTCCGATGTCCATAGAGAAGTTTGATGTACTGTCTGTGTAAGTCGCACCTTTAATAGTTCCGGAGAACTCAGCATTGCCATCCTCATCGAGCTTGAAGTTCTTCGAATTCACACAGAGTGTATTAGCGATAAACTTCATGATGCCGTCTTTAATGACGATGTGTTTGCTCCGGTTCGCCATGTCTCTGGACATCTTTGTGGCGACTTCCTTCTTATCGTTGCTCGGCGGAAGTGTATCATTCCCACACACCCAAGCTCTGCCGCCGTTGATCCGCACTCGCACGCTGTCGCCCGGCTTGCAGTCCACGCTGATCCGGCACGGCGTATCCATGATGTCCGAGCCGGCTAGGCGAACATAAGCTGTCTTACCATCGACCCGTGTTACCGTGCCGGTATAATCGGATCCGGATGGCTTATTCTTTTTCAGCATCCGCACCAAATCTCTAAGTTCGCTCATAAGCAGCATCCTCCGATGTCCTCGCACCATAGCCTAACTCGATGCTCTGTTCTGTCACTCTGAATGTTCCGTCAATCTTCACGCCCGGAAGCCGTATCTCAACCAGATCAGTCGGATACACATCCGGCATATACCTTCTGGAATACGACACTGTTCTGGATGGCAACTGTGCTTCTGTTAGTTTTCGCATCGCATATTCCGCAATGCTTTCCTTACTTCCGAGTGTCGGTGATGTGTCATTCAGCCAGATTTCGCCGGAACCGCCTCGATTCTGGCGGCGTTCTTCAATTGCATCAGTGTCCTTGTATTCCGTTGACTTGTCTCCGGAAATAACTCGGATGCAGTTGGGAATGCTGAACCAGTCCTGAGCGTCTTTGATGCTTAGTTCAACCACATCATTCTCAAATGCATCGAACACGGCAGCAGGCTCAGTTGGCATCGAGCAAACGTGAATTACGCCGTCCCCGGTGATCCTCAATCGCCAGCCAATTGCATTCAGGATCATCCATGCCACATCAAGCTGTGAATCTGTAGTTTCCGCAACAATGGCGTCAACCAGTGTCGGACTGTTTTCCTCGACATCAATCGGCGCAGCTCCAACGCTAAGAAGCTCTTTAACCAGCTGCGCTCCGTCAGCTCCAGCAGGTGCGAAATATCCCTTCGGAACCAGCACATCCGCAGCAGGCTTTAGAACCGAATAAACCTCAACTGGGAATGTCGTCCTTGTCCCGTCAAGATCTCTTGTCGGCGTGGATGCCAGTCCGGTGAACAGCGCCACACGAGCGCCGCCGCCTTCCTGATTAGCTTTCAGATAGATTCGAATCCAGCATTCTCCCGGATTCTCTGTCATGGACAGATCAGCTGACTGCATCAAGCCTTCGTTGTTCCTGGAAATCGATCCGGACACAAAATCAAACGATCCCGCATCCATCCAAGACACGGGATCAACCTTCTTTAGTTCGTATAATGCCGAGAAACCTTTATTCCAGTTCATGCATGGCCTCCCATTCTGCCAGTGTCATTCCGGCAGGCTCTTGCGGATCCACAGCCTGAATCGTCATTGAGTATGTAACTTTCTTCGTCTCATAAGACCGCGACTCACTGATCTGGATGTCACAGGTCAGCGATGATCCGTCAGGCGTCCTGATATGGGCAACTCCGGCGTATCCGGCAAGGTCTCTCATAGCAAGCTGCCTGTCGAGATCCAGATTCCGAACAAGTACTGTATCAGCCGACAGGTCTCTCGTGACAGCCGGGTTCCAGTCACCCTGAACCGAACCGCCGAGATAAGAAGTCCGCTTGAAGTCCTTATTCCATTTGTTGATCAGTTCAATGTTGTACGGAAGCTCAATCTGCTCTCCGTCCACATCGATGATCATCTGCTGTTCTTCCAGAAGATCTCCATCATCCGAATCGGTGTCGTACCATCCAAGACCGTTCAATGTCGCATAGTCACCGTTTGCTGTCACCATAACGATGCGATGCCCGCAGAAGTCGCCAAACGCAGGATACGGATCCACATAGGTCTCGCCGAACGTAGCGCCTTGATATACCAGTTCAGGCTGGTCTGCGGTAATCCTGTAGATGTCGCAGGTATCCGTCTCGACTGCACCTTCCGGAGCGATTGGCGTGATTTCGGAAGCTCTCAGGTATTTATCCGTCCGCACCTTTGCGCTCGGCACAAGCGCCTTATGCAGCCAGTTGACCGTGAACGAAATCTCCTCAGATGCTGTCTGACCATATTCGTCGATAACCGTTGCAATCAACGTGTACTTTGCGCCGTCATCCAGTCTTCCGACCAGATCGTCGACCGTGATTGTGATCGGATCCTCGCCGGTCTGGCTGAAGGTCGCTATGGTTTCGCCCTCGTACCCGTCGTAGTCCTTGTCATCAGGCCTGTACAGATGATAATCCTCTGCCCGGACGATGGACACTACGGTCGTTCCCGTAGCGCCTGCGCCTAGGACCGTCACTGTGATCGGCATGGTCCTTAATGGTTCCGTCCACAGCCCACTGTCAGTCAGTTCCCACTTTTTTACGCTTTTTCTGGTTTCTGTTTCACTGATGATCTCTTCAACGCCGTTCAATGCTTTTTCATAGGTTTCTTTGCTTGCTGGAGTATATTCCACGATAGACGGAACCCCGGTCTGGCTTGTCGGAATCCACGCACCGGGAGGATCGGACCACTCATAGGTAATCCCCCATAAGGTGTACTCAAAATATCTCCTGATATCAGGACTTGTGATGTCAATGCTCACCGGCTCCGCAACATACACACTTACCGCCTCAGACCATGCAGACTGAAGACCTGCCGTTGTCGTGACTCGAACAGCAAGGTAATACATCGTGCCAGTTGCCCATTCCTGTTCGATTACAACGCTCTGGCCTTCGGAAGTTGACGCCACAACATCACCATATACAGGATCGTTGTTCTCATCAAATGTCACCAAACAGATTTCCGCATAAGCCTGCTCCGTGTCACCTGTTGCGCTGTATGCCCATCTCGCTGTAACAGAGCCGCCCTCATTGATGACGGACTTGCTCAGAGACAATGCCGGCCTGTCCGGAACGCTCGACAGGTTATAGGCGATCATCTGCGACCATGGGCCTTCAATTGTTTCGTCTCCATCTTCTCCGATAAGTCTGATCCGGAAATACCAGGTCTTACCGACCTCCAAATCCGCAACCACCCACGAAGTCACCTGCTTATTCTCGACAGTGTACGAAGACGGCTCGTTCGTGGATTCCCATGCTTCTGGATATTCCGACCATGAAATCTCAGCTGAAACAGCATTGTCCCATGACCATTCCCATCCGACTCTGACGGTGCCATCTCTGGGGCCTTCAATGACAGTCACGTTTGCCGGCGGAACCGCAATAATGTCAGAATCCGTGACAGTATCCGAAATCATCTTCGGTTTGACGATAAGACTCTGTGCGTCATATTCTCCAACGAACGCATAAGCGCCGAAGCAGGTCGTACTCGCTCCAACAATCTCCGGGACATTGACCGTTCCGGATGTCGTGCCGTGCGGAAGGATCAGGACGATCTTATCGTTGCTCGGATTGTTCTCCGGTCTGAAGAAGATTGCCGTGTGTGCAGCTGATACGCTCGTTCCTTCAGTGATTGAGATTGAAACATCTCCGGAAGTGGTATTCGGAGTGGCATTGATGGTCGGGGCAGTCAGCTTGCCAGTCTGTGCCAGAAGCGCATTACTGTAAGATGCATTGCCGTCATGATCGAGCATGATTCGCACCCACAGGCACTGATCCGCTCCGATTGCATCGTCTACATTTACGATAATCTTGTCTGCACTGTTCGTCTTGGACAGTTCAATCGCATCTGACCACCCGGACGCCGGAGCTGACAGGTTTGCGTCTGTCGGATTTGCGATCACGTACTGGAGAACAACTTTATCGATAGGGAATCTGCTGTTCGGGAAATCATTCCAAGATGCAGTAATCTGCGTGTATGTTCCCTTCGTGACAGCTTCGGCTTTCGTCAGCTGAGGTTCGCTCGGAGCTCCGTAAGCGTGGCTTGATTCTTTGATCGATGTCCCTGCGTTACCAGTCGCCTCGATCTTGAACCACCGCACGAAGTTTCCTTGCGCAATTGCCGTAGTGTCCTCTGTAATCGTGACGCTTCCCGATGCGCTTCTGGTTGTTGCTGTTCCCCAGCTGGTCGGTCTGGCTGTACCACGCACGATTGTCGTATAAGATTTGACGGTATCAAGAACATATACATCGTCGTTCTTATTATTGACATCCCATTCGAATGTTCCACTATTCGGCGTGTCATTCTCATAGGTCAACGAATTGATTTTAGGCTTTGCCGCTGTCCATGTACATCCGGCCCAATCTGACCATGTGGGATTTATCTTCTTGCCTTTTTTCTCATACTTCTTGCGGTTGCCCCTGACTTGGAAATAGATCTTCTTAGCATTCGCATTAGAAAAAGAAAAAGATGTTGCCGTCTTACCAATGGACGGCTTCACCCATTTTCCATCATTGATGCGGTACCGCAGATTCTGTCCGTTTCCGTAGTCTGCATCTCCGATTTTCCATTTCAGCGTGTAAGAATCTCTGTTCCTGGTCACGGACAAACCGCTTGGCTTTTTTGACTTACTCATTTCACGCCATCCTCAGCTCACGTTTAAGTGTTCTTGCTGCGCTGGTCGCCCACAGTTCGGGATCCTGTGCGCCGTTGACAGTGATGTACTGATTTACTTGTGGGCCGGAATGCTCATCTAGCTTCCTGTCCATCTGTGCCCACATTTTGTCGAGCGGAACAACGGCCTCAGCTCCGGATTCACCAACACCGATTACAGAAGGTGCATCGAAAATACCACCCTTTGCGAACCACTGCAGGCTCTTGGAAAATACCGGATAACTCGTCTTAGTCGTTCCGTCCCCAGCTTCTCTCATGGTCACGGAAAACTGTGGCAACCAACCATGCGGCGTCGGCAACACCCATGAGAATTTCAGCTGTTTCTTGAATGCTGCAACCCACAGAGCGATGACCTGTGACACTGCCTGCATCGATGAAGATCCGACAGTCGGAAGCTCAAATTTCGCTCCGGAGACAGTTGCTTCCATCGCCGCAATTCCATCAGCGACAGCCTGCTTTGCCACATCGATTGATGATGTGTCGATATCCGACAGTGTGAGATTCGCCGAGTTCAGTGCGTCCTGAATTGACTTACTGTCGATGTTTACCGTATCACCAGACAGCTCAAACGATCCACCGCCACCCGTTGCGCCATTCACAACACTGGAAATATGTTTGGCGGCTTCTGCGTCCGATTCTTCATCTCCGAATATCCATTTGAGCGTGAAGAAATCACCAACACCTTTGACGACCTTGTTCCACCAGTCTTTCAGGTCTTGCACGATGGTATCTATATCTGGAAACTTAAGATCAAATACCCAACTGAAGAGACTGCCGATGGCTTTTTTAACACTCTTCCAAACGCCCTCAATATCCTCTTTGACGGATTCCCATGACGGCATTGGAACATCGAATGTTTTCTCGAAGAAACCAGAAATCCCTTCTTTGACATCGTTCCAAAACGCTTCGATTTTCTCCTTGACTTCTGCCCACGATGGAACATCGAGTCCGAACGTAGTCTTGAAGAAATCCTGGATAGAAGGCCAGATGTTTGTGCTCCACCAAGTATCAATGGCCGTGATGATTTCCTGAGCTGCCGGAAGTGCAATTTCGAACGCAGCCTTGAAGAAGTCTCCAATGCCTGCCTTGACCAAATCCCATAAAGCACTAATCTTTTCGATAATCGTCATGTCATCATCCATGATGATATCGAATGCAGCTTTGAAGAATTCTCCAATTCCGGCTTTGACCTGATCCCACAGATCAGAAATATTCTGGACAACTGTCTCCCAATTCGGCAAATCTATACCGAACTCAGTCCGAAGCAATTCCGTAACAGAATCCCAGATACTTCCGACCGCAGTGGATAAACCTGTCAGAAGGCTGTTCGCAACGCCAGCCCAATCGATATTGGTAAACGCTGTCCGCAACGCCGAAATCAGGTTTCCGATTCCGGCAATAAATGTCGGAATGTTATCGACGATTCCGTTCACAAGATTCACAACGATGTCTGCCGCACCGGCAATTATATCCGGAGCCATGTCCGCAATGAACTGCGGAAGCATCGCTAAGATGGTTGGAATCTGCTTCGCCATGTTCGCAAGCATCGGAAGAAGATTGTTCACAAGGAATGTCTTAACCGATGCGGCCAGCGCATTCAGTGAAGGCCTGATGTCGTTTCCGAGAGCGAGGTTGGCCATTGTGTTCTGAGCAGCTGCCTTCATCGCTCCAAGCGATCCGGAGAATGTCGTAGAAGCTTCATCTGCCGCTACGCCTGTCAGATCCAAATCTTCCTGAATGATATGTATTGCCTCGTAAACATCACCGAGGTTATCTATATCAAATGACTTTCCGAGTACGTTGTGTGGAGAGTTTTCGGCTGTCTCCAACAACCTTTGCATTTCTTCCTTCGTCCCGCCAAACCCGAGCTTCAGGTTATCCAGCATCGTATAATTGCCTTTGGCGAATCCCTGATAAGCATTCTGGAGGCTCTCGATCGGTGTGCCCATCTTGGCGGCATTATCCGCCATGTCAGATATTGCCATATCAGCGGAATCCGCCGCCTTAACGACATCACCACCAAAAGCGGACTTCAGTGCGGCACCGAATGACACAGCCTGTTCTGCATAGTCATTGGCGGAAATACCCATCGCAGCTGCCTGATATGCATATTCCTTTGCGGTGTCAGCCGCATCGCCATACAGGGTATCCAAGCCGCCGAAGGACTGCTGGAGGTCTGCGCCGGCGTTTATCGTGTCGCCAATGATCTTAGTGACCCCTGCTGCAACTGCGGCCTTCTTTATCGCACCCAGCATGGATGAGCCCATTGTTTTTCCGGCAGATTCTCCGCTCTTTTCGGCAGCAGGACTTATAAGGTCTTCGATCTGCCCGGATATGCCTTCGGCTTTCGGTACAATTTGGACATAGGCTTTTCCTATTGATGTATCAGCCATGTGTCACCTCTTCTAACAATGCTTCTCGTGCCCGTTCAAATTCTTCTACAGATTCGAACCCGACGATCTCATTGTCTTTCTTGTTGCCATTCTCAAGCGCTTCTCTTATCGACTTCGGACGATTCCGGCCCTTTTGTCCGTCTTTCGTCTTCGTCCAGAAGATCATCGCCAAATAATCTGCTATCGTTGCAAGCAGTGCGTCAGTTGTGCCGACTTTCCTGCCTGCTGCCGCCAATTTGATCCGTGAATCCCCTCTCAAACCAATTGAAAGAGTCGCCACCGTTTGAACAGGCAGCGACTCCATATCGAATATTCCATAGGTCTCGGCGAGATCGCAAATCAATGCTTCTTCGTCGAGGTCAAGCATGGCCGAGAGGACGATCAGTTTTTTGCTTCTTTCGATTTTTCCTGAATGATCTTCATGATCTCGCCGACTTCCTTGCCGACAACCTCAACAGGCACCCTGCCACCGTTCTGGCTGGCAAGATGATCATAGAAGCGCTCTTCTTCCTTCTGATCGTTGAACAGGATGGCAACCATGTCGAGACTGGCCTCGAATGCCTCTTCTCCGTCCGTGTTTGCCTTCCTGACTGCCTTCAGGAATCTCCAGTCCTTGAAGACTTCAGCGTCAACCGAAAACTTGTATCCTGATGCAGTTGTTCCTTTCACTTTAGCCATGCTTTTTATACCTCCGATAATATTCAGGACTTCTGGATGTACTCGTAATGGGTGTTGCCCTGAGCATCCGGAGAGGTTCCGAGTGTGGTCTCGTATCCGACAGCATCGCCATCCGCATAAGTAATGGTTCCGACCTCAGACACCTTGCCATCCGGAATCACGATCCTCTTCAGAGCGCCGCCACGAAGCACCATGTCGATTGCCCACACATATTCGTCAAGTTCCTTGTTGTTAGCCTTGACGGTAATGCCGGTCGCCAGAGTACCGGAGACATTCGCATCGCCATAAATCGTCTTCAGGACTTCAATATTCAGAGCCTCGATCAGGGTGAATCCGAAAGTGTCTTCCTTAGAAGTCTGAAGCGTGAGAACGGTGTCGCCGCCCCATGCCTTGATATCTTCGGACTCCGGAGAGTTGTCATTGGTCAGGCCGTCTTCGGAGACATATCCGAGACAAACAAAAGCGTTGTCGAGTGCAGTCGTTGCATCGGTCGGAAGCGTAGTCCCGATCGGAGCACGATAAATGGCACCGCCGACCTTAGGTTTTCCGGCTGTAACATTAGTCGCTGTATTAGCCATGTTGCTTACCTCCTCAATAGTAAGTCACAACAAAAACGGCCTGATAGCGATAATGCTTCAAGGCCGTGTCCGTATAGTTATAATCACTGTTCAGTTCCACTTTGCTGATATCGTCACGCACGATCATGGAATCCATTGCTTCCTTGACCTGCTCATTCAGCGCCGCTGCGTCATACAAAGATGCTCCGTAACTCTGGATGGCAAATGTCGCTTTCGTGATTCGATTAGTAATGGAGCTACCAATCTTCTCGATAACAACAAATGAATCTGATTTGTCTTCAGGCATCTCCATGAGAACCGGTACAGAAAGTGCCGCATCAAGATACCCAAGAATTCGCTCCTCTATCATGGTGCGTACCTCTCGCATTTATACCGTTTGTTCCATGCAGACGGATTGTTTGCATCAATCCATTCTTCCGGGAAACCGTAAACCGTCCATGTCGTACCGAAGAATTTGACTTTATGATCAGTCCATTCATGCTCATCGCCCTTCGGCACACACAGATAAAATTCCAGATGTTTCCCGGTGAGATTTGTTTCCGAAATGATATCTTCCGATGTTGCCGGATATACAAGCACGTTACTGACTGCCGTCTCCGTCTCCGTGTACACAGGATGATTGAACCCGTCTGTCCCGGTCTGCGTCCGTTCACACAAGGTCACCGTGATTCCCTGAATCATGATGCACTCACCTCCTGGAACGGATTCGTGTACCCGATCTTATTGCCGACTCCGAGCATGGTTTTATCCAGGCGACTCAGATAGAGTTCGCCGGTGCTTCCGCTGCTCATTGTCCACGACTGCGTGTAAGGCCCGGCTGTCATCGTGCCCTGCGTCGCTCCGATCGGAACCGAAGCACCAGCGCCTGAGCCTAAAGCTCTCCGGATGATCCGGCAACTGACAACCGTTTTTGCATCAGCTGGCGCATTCACATTGTATGCGTCGATGATCACACCGGCTTCTTCCAGCAGCGCCTCGCAAACAGACCGTTCTTCATCCGTCAGCGTTCGGAATCCGGCTTCTACCAGTTCAACGCTTGCATAGATCATTCCGGATCACCTCATTTCTTAGTTGTCTTGCGCTTCTTCGGAACTTCCTTAGTGGGAGTGTCTGATTCAGCGGCGAGTTTGTGACCCGCCGCCTTGTATTCATCCACACGATCTTCCGTGACCCACATGTGCGTTCCGAGTTCGCAATGAATGAGTTCTACTCTCTTCATTATGCCGGAACAGCGCCAGTCAGCAGGTTGAAGCAGGAAGTGTCAGCACGGAAACCGACTTCGATCTCTGCTCTTACTGCGATCATGTTCTGCTGCCACAGGTTGATGGTCGTATTGCCGCTGGTCAGTGTAGCGGTATC
>Ga0326511_10000865_pt1 | contig 26157 bp, 29 predicted proteins | sample 0_2496_0518_D_FD_203701 | JGI IMG/M metagenome (GOLD analysis project Ga0326511, IMG submission 203701) | Bovine rumen microbial communities from UC Davis, California, United States - 0_2496_0518 | ecosystem: Host-associated > Mammals > Digestive system > Stomach > Rumen | place: USA...
GATAGGGCCGGTTTCCTTGCACAGATTATACATGCCGTTTGCGCTTACATCCGGGCAACCGTTCGACGCATATTTGTTCTTGCCGTTGATGTCGCCGTTCATCCAGAAAAAAGCCTTTATCATGCCTACGCAGTCAGCGCACATTTTACCGGCCTTGATATCTGCCATATAGCCGCTCTCACGGCTGGGCGTATAATGATCGGGATACTGTCGTGCTTTGCTCTGGTACAGCGCCTCAGTGCATTTGTATCCGCATGTGCCGTACCAATAAGCCCACAAGGCTGCGTAAACGGCCTTGCAGAACTCAACAAGCTGGAAATTCGTGAACATCCTATCTCACCTCTATTCGGTAGCTTCTGTCTCCGCTGTGGGTGTCACGTGATGCACATAGCACTGGTGCATGACCGGGAAGCCGTCGGAGGCGATCATGGACGCGGCGTGCTGGCGCAGGTTGCTCACAGCCGCAGCCGCCAGGACTTCGTGGTACTTGCTCTCGGCCTTCATGCGCGCGCGGTCGGCATTTTCGTCGAAGGCATAGTGGACGATGTGGCCATACTCGCCGTTGTCATACTGCTGAATCTCGATGATGTAATACTGGTACATGTTCCCGCTCCTTTCGTCTTACGCGTTGATAAGGTTATACAGGGCCTCAAGCTGTTCGGCGATGGTCGTCGCCGCGCTGCCTGGCATTCCTTGGCTCATCCTGTTCCCTCTGCGTAATGGATCCATCAATAACGCACGTCGCAGGTGACGTCCATCTGCCTGTGCGCGGATTCTGACCATACGAGGCCATGATATATCCATCACCGCGCCTGTAGGCCGCTTCAAGCTCATGCACGAATAGCTTGATAGGCATACGTTTTGCCATGTAATCATCTCCTTTGGCGTATTATAAAGGGCGGGAGCGCTCCTGCCCTTTATGGTTGAGTTTACTTAAAACGGTCTTTAGTTTACTTAAGGTTTGCGTCTATATACGCTAATCGCTTAGGAATAAAATCCCGAAGTTGCAATATATTATTAGTAGTTTTGTTTGGTATGTTTACAAATTCACCACCACCTGTTGTCTCTGCATAATCCTCTTCGTAAATATAAGGCGGAATCGGAGTCATGAATTTATCAAACTCTGAAATTATGTTGTCTTCAGACAATACACTGCTCCGAAGTTGTTGATATCTTGCTGATATCTCCGACATAAATAAACTTGTTAACCTTTCATGCAGTTTATTACCTTGCGAATAGTTGTATCCAATATACGAATCTTGAAATACCATTGTCGTACTATGCCAACGACCATCTGGCTCAATAGGTGCAAGTCCCCACGAACCATCCATGTCATACATGCTATGATACCATTTTGAAGCATCATATGTAAAAAATGTTTGATTCTTGCCTATCTGGTCCCGGAGAAGGGAGACCTGTATAAAGATATGTACATCAATGATAGATAAAAGGTCGATATAATTATTAATGTTAGCCGTGAACTCTGTATCGGTCGATTCATTGACGAATTGCAGAATTGAATTCCAACTACTGCTAATTACGGTCGGCATAGTATCGTGCAATTCATCAGACCATTTTCCATCACTCATGTTGGACGACTTAAAATACATTGACAATCCGCCAGCATTTGGGTCTCCGTCCGACTGTATAATGCAGTTTTCATCAATATCAGAATCCACTCCATATAACGAATCCTTTGGAAGATTCCATGTATAAATTCCCATATACACGCCATTGTTGTATACCCTAACTGGAAACCCATCTATAGCAAGATTCCCGTTCCTTAACGTGGAAGGAAGTTGGTCATAATCCGACCTTGATTTCATAATCTGTGTCCACAATCTTGCATTTACAATATTTCTTGCATGACTATGGTCAATCCAGTTCGCTTTTAATACGAACTTATTTCTTTTTTTGTCCCAATTTTTAAATTGACGCTTATTCTTAGATGTCCTCTGTGCATTTTTAAACAATTTTATCGTATAATTTTTCTTCGGATACCACTGAGAAGAGTCACCTTGCACCTTGGCTGTAGCATAGTCCTTAAATGTTAGAGTATTACTCTTGTATTCAATTACCACGTTACTCTCGCCTTCCGCTTTTGTTTCATACAATTCTCCTGTAATAGTTACTACAGGAATGTCCGAATCTTCAGGTTCAAAACTTGCAACCACGGTATTCCCTAAATAATCATAAATCGCCATATAGTTACACCTCGCATTCTTATTTACAATGTCAAATTCATGATTGACTCTATCTCAGAAATATCGAGTGCCTCATTATATATCCTAAACAAATTCACACTCCCCGGCCATGTGTAATTAAGATTTGTTGTGTTAAAATATCCACCAACAAGATAATTACCAGTAAATTCCCTTTCATCCACATACGAAGAAACGCTTTCTGAGCGGTCCACAAGTTTGTTATTGTCCACGTATAGTATTTTTCTGACATATTGATTATCCATTCGGACAATCCAAACAACATTATGCGTAACGGATGGGCTTATATCTCCGGGCGTGTAATTTTCAGCATAATAATCTGAATACATGACATTAGTAACAAAATGTAACAGATTGTTGACATTATCAAATCCAAGTCGAATGGTGCCAGTATACAGAGCTTTGTGATTTAATAAATACGCCATTGCCTTATTGCTTTGAACAACCGCTAAATTTGCATTGGCTAAAATTGTAAAACTTGCATTCTTTCCAAACACAGGAACTCCTGTATCTATAGCCCTACCAGTTAAATCTGTGCCAGGATTTATTTCATATACAAGCCTTAAATCTGTTACATTCACAGCAAATGTTGCAGTTTTGCCTTTATAAGTAACTGTTATGGTACTTGTTCCCGCAACAAGAGTCCCGCTAAGTGTATACTCTGATGCAGGAACAATGTATTGAGAAGAATCATGATTGATTGCCGTTACAACAAGGTCGGACTTTAAACTATCTAACAAATCTGTAGCATACACTTGTCCGGACTGAGTATATACAACACTGATAGACGCTAAAGGATATAATGCATTTTCTAACGCATTATAGTAATCTATCCCATGGTCATCAATCCATGCTACATGCTCAAAACAGGCAAGCAATGCTTCTCTTACCGCATTTGTCAAGCCCGGTGCATCACTTAAAGCGCTCTTTAAGTCAGCTACTTCCCCGCCAACCGTTACCGCGACAGCCTGTGCAGAGTTCCACGCTCCCGCTGCATGATCAGCAGTAAATCGATACAACGTGCCATCATAATAGATATAGCTGCCAGCGCTGTACGCCGTAGACGTACTAAATACGGGTGCAACCATATCTGGTACAGCATCCGCCGCCGCTTCTGCATCCGCTGTCGCCTGCTCCATTTCGGCAATTTTCGCCAGAAGTTCAGAAATGTCCGGGATGATTTCACCGGGATCAATTGTCCCGCCGTCATCCATGCTCTTGCGCACCGTGAATACCTGCGCGGCAATGGTGACAGTAGCGTTCGACGTGCCATCCATTACACGCATTGCGGCCTGCAACACGCCGCTTATGGCATAGCACTCCTGCGTCAATGTCACGCGGCAGATGTTATCCGCAACTGTGCCCTGCACCATAACGACGTTGCCATCCTCGCGCAGGAACCATCCAACGACGTTACCCGTGATTTCAGCGGGTTCGCCGCCGTCCAGCACGGTAACCTCCCACGTATGCGCCAGATTGTCACCCGGAATCATAAGCGCGTTCGTGCCGCCTACATATGCAGCACTCGGACGTTTCTGTAAGTCTACCGTCTCTTTGATAATCCAGTTTGCCATACCTCATCCCTCCAATGCAGATATTCGTGCGTCAAGGGCTGCAAGCGCCTGCGCCACGTCGATATTATTCCCGATAATAAATGCCCATGAAGGATTTACGCGCACTGTGTCATTTTCCGTCGCGGCCTGTCCAAACGCAACGCCGTTCCCACCGTGTTTGAAGTGGATGACGTATGCCGCCGAATAGATGATCTTTTCATAGACAATCGTTGCCACTTCGTCGGTCAGCGTCAGCCGCAAGGCGTATTCCTCATCAGCGCTCAGATTGCCGCCACCAATAATCTTCGGCGTATTTTGCGCAAGCTGTCCGGCGTCCGTCTCTGTGCCCGTAGACCGCTCAACGATTTTGAGCGTACACGGCTCTATACTATTCAGGCTATTGACGCTGAAGCACTCATATGCGCCTTCGACGCGGATATAATGCCCATCCTCGGACTTGACGCCGTTTGAATTGCAGCGGTAGAATGTCAATGCGCTGAAAAATGGGACATCCCATTCGTACACCGTTACGCTCTGAGCCGCCGTAGCTGTTCTGCCGCGTGAGTCCGTGACAGTGGCCGTGATAACGATATTCCGGGATTGGCCCTGTGTGGGTATTCGCTGTATCACGTCCATCACAAGCCGCTCATTGGACGCCGAATAGCCCTCACATTGCAGCGTGTAAGAGCGCACTGTGGAGCCGTAAACACCAGCATACCCTGAAAGTGTCGCGACAAGCCCACGATTTGAAATCGGCACATTTAACGGATTGTCAACGGTATACGCGATGCTGCCGACAACAGGCACAACGTTGCTCGGAACGTCGATAGCAATGTAGATTGTCGGTTGTTCTCCAACAATCGTGTCGCCGTCATATGTTGTCAATTGTGCCGACAATGTAGCTGTTACCGCGTTTGGTATTTGCGCGATCCACGCCATAGGCGGCGCGAATGTATGCGTCAATATGCCCGCATTGAGCGTCACCGTCGTGTTTGCCTCGCCAACACTGTATTTTATTGTGTGGGTATAGTCCGGTTGGTGCGCCGTAATGTCCACCTGCAAATTCGCGCCAAATTCGCCGGTATCGCTGTCGAATTCAAATGTGCTGTTATTGCCGTGGTAGGTAATGCGGATTGTGAATTGTATCGGTGAGCCTGTGTCAACCTCATTCGTATAGTACGCGTCGTATGTATTTTGAGCTGCGCAAATGATCAGACAGCTACCGGCATTCGCGGCAAACGTTCGCATAAATGCCGTGTCAAGGCTATACCACGGTTGATATGTTGGTGCCGTCCGGTATACTCGGCCATCACGCAGCACGTTCGGGCTGTCACTGCTCAGATTGTAGCCTATGTTGAGATCGATGTAATTCGGGTATCTTACTGTATTTTGCGGTATACTGATTTCCAGCGCGTCAATGACAAAATTACGATTATTGAGTATCGCACGCATTTGGGTTTCGTCGTTGCCATTAAATACGAGACGTGCCAGCCGATTGTCAGCGACACCGCTATGGCCCAAATAATAAACGCGGAACGAATCCTGTTGCGGCAGTATCTGCGTACTGTTCGCATAGATGTGTCTATACCCGACAACAGTAAACGTCTCTATGATGCTCATGTAACCTCACCAATCCATTTCAGGCCCATGCCGGTTTCCGTCGTTACCCAGCCGAATAACTCATTTTCACCCACGCCGAATAGCAGTCGGTCGGTAACCTGTGCCTCTGTGATGTACAATTTGCGGTTGCTGATATAGGCTATTTCCTGATTGTCCTGCAAAAACGATATGCGCTCATTCGTTATGCGCGTCATGAAGCCGCTGCCAACCTTGCCAAGTTCAAGCCCGGCGGTTGAATAGCGCATATATGTTTGCACACCGTTGATATACTGGCGCATTTCACCCGTGGAGTTATCCACATAGGTTTCGAGGTTGGACGCGGTTGTTGTTATGGCGTTCTGCGTCTGAACGATCTCCGTTCCGATTTCGCGTTGATATTCCGCGTACTCAGATTTGCCGACATAGGTTTGCAGAACCTGTAGCAGGATAGACGTTTCCGTGTTGCCTATTGTCGTTCTGAGTGAATCTTCAACCGTCGTGATGGTCTGCCGGATTTCTTCCAAGTCCATCAACGTTGTATCTCTCAGCCGCGTCGCGGTGTCCGAAATCGCCTGTTGTGTCGCGCCCGATACCGTGTTCATGACGCGCTCTGTAAGCGTCAGCCTCGTCGCGCCAAGCCTCAATTTACTGCTTGACGGATTGCCCAGCGGGATTGTGATTTTCTCGCTGATATACTGCTCAGAAAGCCCGTGTATCGTGGACACGGCGTTAATCCATTGCAGCCACCCGAACGCCTCAACATTCGTGTTTGCATTATGCATATCAACCGCCGACAGATCAACGGTTTCCGCGAATTTCACAGCGTTTTGTTCAAGCCATTCCCGGCCTTTTGTCAGCAGGTTTTGTGGCAGCGTGACATTTTCCCATCTTCGGGATGTTTCACGCCGCCCATACAGTGCAATGCCTGCAGCGTTTTCGATGTAGTCTTTGCCATCGTTCACGCTTTCGATGGTCAGCCGCTTCGTTATCGGGTCACCGTGTTCGTCGAATGTGTCATAATCAGCGCCAACCGGCACAAGCACAGAATAGGTATTCGCCGCGTCCGTTTCGATGAACAAATCTGTCAGGTTTTCGCCGAATCTGATTTCTTGTGTCGCGTTCGACAAATCTTCGTCCCGCAAATAGTCCAGATAGATGCCGCCGGACTCATAGCGCGGCACAAAATACCCGCCGTGCGTGCTGACAAGCCGCGTTTGCAGTACATCCCAATGCGGCAGGTAGTCAACGCTGGAATAATGCACATAATCCGTCGTGTCCGTGACTGTTACGCGGCCCTTGAGTATCTGCTTGCTTATCTCAACCCGGTCATTGTAGGACGCCAAAACCGCATCGACGAACCCTTCCAGCGTTCCGGAATAGTCAAATGGCCGCATCTGAAAATCATTCAGCCGCGCAAGTATATCCTCACATTTGTACTGAATGGAATTTCGCATTCCGCGCTTGCTCCACGCAGGCCGACACTGGAAAAAAAGCACGCCGTCCTTGTACACAGACAGCGTGCTTGAAATCTTGTTCAGGCGTCCATATTCCGGGTGATTCGGGTAGATGGTGAACGACAAAGAGCCAAATTTATGCGCTTCCAGCGTCAGCGTGGGAGCCGACAGCCCGTATTCGTCAAAGCGCGGATCAAACATCAGCCGCCCGTCATGATATATCGTGTACATTACAACACTCCGTCCCGCCACTCAATGACGAAACTGCCGTCGCCGGTGGCCTGCATGATTTTGGGCGTGTCCGTGATAACGATTTGCGGTACTACATGCGTTCCCGCCGCCAGACTGTATGTGTTGCCGTCATAAATAAGCGTGCAATCATCGTCAACCGTGATAGTCGGAATGACGCTTTTCCGTGCAGCCTGTAGCATGATTAGCAGCGTGGTTTCTGTCAGCGTTCGCTTGATAATCGTCTTCATGTGCGCCAGTTTGTACGGTTCGCAGGTAAACGTGTATGTCTGGTCGGTTACGCGCTTTCGCGTGCTTTCGTCATTATCTGTACACCTGCCCACGAAATACCATTCAGGCTGGTCGGAAAACGTTATTTTGACGCGCCTGCCGGCCAAAAACTGTGTCAACGCCTCATGCCCTCTACACTCAATATCGCGCATTGTGAGCGTGACTGTCCGCGTATTATACTTTACCTCTCCGGCCCATTCCGACAGGTCTAAAGCGCCGTCAGCGCCGTCTACATCGACATAATATGTCTTTGGTGCCGGCGGCGCTGCGTCGTAGGATACCAGATACAGCCCAAGATCGTCTGCCGGGCGCAGGACGCGGCCTGACATGCTTTCAAACGTTACCGTATTCATCATGCGCGGCCTGCCCCCTCCCATTCAGCAATTCGGTTTAGTTCAGAGTTCATTTCCGGTGCGATACCGCCGACAAGTGCGCCGGTGTCAAGCACAACATTCATGCGCTCGGAAATCTTATTTATAATGGTGTCCAATTTGTCACTCACGGCGCGATCAATAGCGTCTTCAAGGCCCTTGTATGGGTTCGCGTTGATAGGCTGCACCGTCGCAACGCCATTGGATACAGTAAGGATTTCAGGCGCAAACTCTCCGACATAAGCACTTTGATTATCGCCAAGCGTACCGCCTTCGGCAAGGTTTGCAATACGGCCCCAGCTAACTTTTGAAAGATTCGGCGACCATGACCATCCAGGAAAACCTACCTCTTGCCCGAAGACGTTCATTGTTTTTTTCGGGATATTGATTGATAACGCGCTATTTATGCCGCCTACAATGCTGTTAATTGCGCCTTCGACCGCGCCAATCATACCGTTAATCAAGTCAATTACCGCGTTGATAGGCGTTTTTATCAGACCCTCAATCGTACCCCACACTGTGCCAAAGCCGTTGACAATACCATCCCACGCGCTTTGCCAATTACCGGAAAAAACGTCCGACAACCATGAACTGAACCCTTCGAATGCTGTTTGTACAGCCTCAAACACTGGTGCGAACGTGTCCGAAATCCAGTCAAATACTGGTTTCAGATATGTGTCCATCCAATTTTTGATGTTTTTAAACAGCGTTTCCGCGCCTTTACTCAGGCCCTCCCATTTTTCATCCAGGAAGCTTGTTATGGCATTCCATTGTTCGGTAAGGGTATTATTGATGTCGTCCCATGTGTCGCTGAAAAATCCAGTAATTGCCTCCCATTTCTCCGTGACTGTATTTGAAATGCTTTCCCACGTGTCCACAAAGAACTGGATGATGGCATTCCATGCGGTTTCAATGGCGTTGTTTATGTTTGTCCACGTTTCATCGAAAAAAGTAGATATATCATTCCAAGCCGTTTCAATCGCGTTAGTGAGATTCGTCCACGTCTCATCGAAAAACGCAGAAATGGCGTTCCAAGCCGTTTCTATGGCGTTGGTGACGTTCGTCCATGTTTCATCGAAGAAAGCGGATATGCTGTTCCAGGCCGTTTCAATAGCATTTGTGACATTCGTCCACGTCTCATCGAAAAACGCAGAAATGGCATTCCACGCTGTTTCAACTGCATCTGTTATATTGTCCCACGTTGTCTGTAGCCAATCCTTGACATTATTCCAGATTTCGACGGCATTGTCATAAATCGCATCGAACGTGTCCGAAAAAAACGTTTTAATGGCTTCCCATGCGGTGCTAACGGCTGAACTAATGTTTTCCCATGTAGAGGATAACCAATTCTTGAAGTTCGTCCAAAGAACCGTGCCGTTTGCCACAATGAAATCCCATGCGTTTATGATGAAGTCCTTTACAGCATTGAATATCGTCTCAGCGGCAGATTTTATCGCTTCCCATGCGCCAGTGACAATCTCCCTGAACTTTTCACTATTGTCCCACGCCAGTTTGAACGCCACGACAAGGCCCGCAATCAGAGCAATAACCGCGCCTATGGGATTCAGAGCCATTGTGCCGTTTAGCAGCGCCTGAGCGGCTTCCATAGCAAGAGTCGCCAGTTTTGCAAGGCCCATAACAACATTGTATGCAGTTATTGCAGCAGTAACACCGCCGATAATGGGCAGCGCAATCTGCATAACCTCGTTTACCTTTGCCATGGCTTCTTCGTCGCCGCCAATAGCAGCCGCAATTGTTGTAAATACGCCTGCAAACGTTGTGTTCAACCATTCCCACGCCGCCTGCAACGCCGGGCTGAGTGTTTCATCCCAATACGTTTTTATGTTGCCAAGCGCTGTCGTTATTGCGGTTACTGCATTTTCAAACGGCCCACTTAACCCAGGCGCATTTTCATCAAGGAACGCTTTTATCGCATTGTAGATTGTTGTTCCAATCCCGGCCCAATCAATACTCGATATTGCATCCCTCGCAGCCGTGAATATATTCGTGAACGTAGTGCCGATGTTGTCAAATGCCGTTTTTATCCAATTAAGGATACTCGCTCCGAGTCCGGCCCAGTCAATGCTCTCTACCAGCGCCACAACCGACTGCCACGCTTCCAACCAGTTGCCCGCAAAGATGGTTTTTACAAAGTTGACTATCCAATCAAACGCCGCGCCCAACGCAGGCCAACGCTCATTCAGCGCCGCGCTGATAGTATCCACCACCGAAGCCGCAACCGTAACAAGCGCCTGCATAATGCCCGGCAGCGCGTCAACCAGAGCGCCCACAATAGATATAGCCGCGTCAAGCAGTTTCGGCACAATTTCAGTGATCAACTGTGGCAGTTTTTCGACGATGATTGGCCCGGCCTTTCCCACCATATCGGCAAGCCCGGTCAGAAAGTTTATCGCGACAGGAAGGATGTTCTGGAACCATGTTTCCGCACTGGCAACAAGCGCGTCCATCTGCGCACTGTAGTCCTGATTGCCGGAAGCAAGCGCGACAAGCAGATTGTCCCAGGACGCCTTCATCATGTTGAAAGAGCCTGAAATTGTGCTTTCCGCTTCGTGAGCCGTTGTTCCCGCAATACCCAAACTCGTTTGCATAACGCTAATGGCGTTAACGACGTTCGCAAACGACATGCTGGATTCGTCAACCGTTATGCCCAGTTCCTTTTGCACATCAGTCATCTTTGACGCATCTTTGATAAGCCGCGCCATTTCTTCCTTTGTGCCGCCATACATTGTGTTCGCTGTGGTTCGCTACTCCACAACCGGGCAAAATAAAAGCACCCTTTCGGATGCTTTATGCCCTGCTGCATGTTTCCATGCAGATCAGACTATCTCTTGACGCTCTCGCGCCCCTCGCACTTCCACGCGCTTGCGTGTACCCTACTTCGTTTCGGATTTCTCCGACGTTTCGGTAGTCGTTACACCTTCATTGGGTTTGCAGTATTCGAAAAGATAGCCGCGCATCTTTCCGCGCCGCCCGATTGTGCCGCTTTTCAGCATGAGCGTCAGATTTCCTTGTGTACATCCGAAGCTTTCTGCGCAATCCCTTATCTTGTCAAAATACTCTACTCTATCGACGTCTCCCCATGCTACGTGCCCACCGCCACGCCTATTGCGAATCTCTTTATAATGAGTTACCTTAATCCGCTCGCTTCTAACCCCGCTGGTATTGAAGCGTGAGTTGTTTTCGGAATATGTAGCCCATCGAAGGTTGCTCAATGCGTTATTTTTGCGGTTGCCGTCTTTGTGGTCTATACAGGGTTTGCAATCCGGGTTCGGGATAAATGCTTCTGCAAGAAGGCGATGAATTGTCACCTTTTCTGCTTTGTTCCCCCTGTACAAATCCACGGTCAGATAGCCGTTGGCTGGGTTTTCATAGGCGGTTTTTATTACGCCCGTTTTATCGTTCCGGACTTGTCCGATACGATTGATAGAATAGTTTTCATTCCTGCTAACTTTGCGCCACTCCATGTATTTTCACCCCTTCGCTATATTGAGGTTATTATACATCAAATGAACGCAAAAGTCAACCCAATGCTTGGCACGGTATTGTCCCCGGCATGGCCCGCTGGGAGTTTCACCGTTTTCACGAGGTTTATAAGCTCAGCTAAAGCAAAGTCCACCGAGCTTTAAGTTATCCAACATAGTATAGTTGGATTTGGCAAAACCCGAATATGCATTCTGGATAGCCTCCATCGAGGTACCCATCTTATTCGAGTTGTCCGCCATATCAACAATGGCACGATTAGCGTAATCAGCCGCTTTCAGCGTGTCGCCGCCCAATGACTGAATAAGCGATGCCGAAAAGCTGGTTACGGTTTCCATGTACTGATTCGCGCTCAACCCGGCTGTCATATACGCCTTATCCGCGTTCTCAAGCACGAGGTTTTGAGCGTTCATCAATTTGTTATAAGACGCTTCCGCTGTTGTCGCCGCGTCTTTATTAGCTTTCTTATAGGCTTCAAACGCCGCTTGCGTCTTCGGGCCATAGATACCATCCGCACCAGCCGCGCCAAGGTCGTAACCCTGTGCTATCAATTCTTGCTGTAGCTTTTTGATATCCTCGCCGCTGTCGCCCAGCTTATGGATGCTCTGGCTTGCGGCGTCCGAATAGCCCTTGAAACTCTTCGCGTATTCTTCGAGCGTTTTGCCGCCAGCGCCGAAAAGCGTTTCCACGCCACCAACAAGCTGTTCATAATCAGCATACGCATCAACGGCGGTTTTTGTCAGCGCTGTTACACCCGCTGTGGCGGCTCCAATGGCTACTCCTACGGCCTTTCCAGCAGCCTTGAAAGTGCTGCCCAACTTTTTACCAAGACCGCGCAAGCCTTTTTCCGAGCTATTTAGACCCTTTTTATAATCGCTGTCGTCAAGCCCGAGTTTGGCTACAAGTTCAAATACATTCACACGCTATTTCACCACCTTCAATCCCAGCCGTTTGATGTTATCCGCAACAATTTCCTCCGCGCTGCGCTCATCCACCGGCGCGGGATGCAGGATGTCGTAAAGCCGCTTTTTGATAACCTGCTTGCTTGACAATCCGTTGACGATTATCATCAGGCAATCACTCATGTAATACCGGTATGCCTCGACATTACGTTCGGCTTTTAATGCGGCTATGCAATGGTCGATCACATAGCCGCATCCGAGCATTTCCAGCAGGTCAAGCCGGATACTTTCTACGCATCGAAAGTATCCGTCCGCGCCAACTGCATCAATGATGTAAAAAAATCCAGCACCGCCCGATTGCCGATCAACTCAGCGAACGCACCCAGATAATCGGCAACCGGGTAATCATCCACGTTTTCCGGTTCGACGAAACACATCAGCGCCAGAAGTTCCAACGTCTCATCGGGATGCTCTTCCAGCGCCGCGTCAAGAATGGCCGACAGGTTCTTGCGCGCCTGCTCAGACATCAGCTTTTTGCGCTCTTCCGGCGTAACAATGTCCGGCATTTTCGGCATACGCTTGCGGATGCTCATAATATCCGTTTCCGTCAGCCACTTCTCAACGCTTTTACGGATGCGGTTCGTCTGCCTCAGGAATTCAGACGGCTTGCAATTCGCCAGATTTTTCATGCTTTTACCTCCTGTCAAAAAAGGCGGCAGAGAAATCCATGCCGCCTATAGTTGGTTGGTGTTCAGGTTGTCGCATTCGTGCCCTGCTTGATGTAGATTTCATACGGCACGGTGTCCTGCGCGTCAAGGCTGAAATGCGCGGTAAACTCGAAGGTAAACTGCATCTTCGCCTTGTCGGCTGTCTGAATCTGAAAGCCGCCCGTAGACAGCGCGTTCATCATGTGGATAGCGATGAAGCCCGCAACCGGCGCATTGCTTCCAGTGCCGCTCTTGTTCACGTCGCTGTAATCGCCCACAAGCCAAATATCCTTGAAGTCCGCCGCCTTGATATTGGTGCGCGGTGTAATCTTGCTCACGCCACTTGTGGTAGTGGTATCAGACAGCGCCGCCAGACGCTCTGCCAGCGCGGCAGTCATCGCCACGAACGTACCGCTGATGGTAACGGTGACGTTGTCGAACCGCATCAGTTCCTTCGTGTTTTTGGGACAGTTGTCGATATCTTCGCCCCAATCAGAATACTCGTTCGCGGCATTGAAAGCCACGCCGCCGGTAGTCGGGCCGAGAATGTCCGCCAAATCAATCTCGCCGCTGGACGGATCAAAGTCAGACAACACTATGCCAGCGTTTACGCCCAAGTGCTGAAAGGTATCGGCGGGAATCTTGCTGTAATCTCCAGCCATTTCGTTTCACTCCTTCGTTAATAGTTGTATGCGCCGAGAATCATTTGCAGATACGCGATTTTCAGCGCGGGTTCGTCCGGCGGCTGAAATTGGCAGAAATTGTTGTCCCGCCAAATCCACACACAGCCGCCATCAATGGGTATGCTTTTGCCTCTGCCAATCGCGCGTCGTATTTCGTCAACTTTGGCCGATATAGCCTCAAACGACGTGTCGTAGTACCAAACGCGGGCATAAAAAGAAGCCTCACTCAACGAGTCGGGCTCTATCAGTTGATATGTGATGTATGGCGGCTTTACGGGCTGCATATTGCCGCTTTCATCGGGCATTTCGTCGGGCACGTTGTTCTCTACGAACGCGGGCAACCCGAACCCGCTGAAAAAGCCGTAAAGCGCCTTTGCAACGTTTGTCATTGCGGCAGCACCCACCTTTCGGCCGTTACCTGTCCAAACTGAAACGACGCAACCTTCGGCGTGCGGCTATCCTCAATATTGGATGTCACGCGAAAGATTGCGCCGTCACGGTTGCGCCTGAAAACGTCGTGATATTCAAGCGGCATACCCTTGTCAACCGTCACCGTGTATACCTCGGTGACGCCTTGCTTTTCGGCAACGCGGGCCTGCATAGTGCTGTCCTTGACAATTGCCGCAAGAAACTGCGCTCCATCAACCCAAACGGGCTTGAAGCCGCCCATGCCGTCGGGCATGCTCTTGCGATCAATCATCGTACACTGTTCCTTCATGCTATCTATCAACGACATTTTCAGCGCCTCCTCAGGCAAGTTTACGGTATTGGTTCAGTCGGTGCGCAAACTGGTTTTTCCACGTGTACGTGTCAGCGCCCACAGCGCCGCTAGAACCGCCTGCGCTGCTTGCCTTGGTATAAGAGTAGCCACCGAAAGACTCGCTCTGATACGGGCTGTTAAGCGCCTGTGCGTTGGCTGCACACCATTCTTCAATCTCTGCCGCCAGTTCAATTACGTCCTTCGGCACGCGCATTTCCCATATCACGCCGTCGAACGTTTCATCCGCAAGCTGCGTTGCCGGGTATTGGTATACGCCGTCATTCAGCCGCGAACCGCATATGCGGAAATACTGGCCGGGCACCATAAACGATAATTCAATGCTGCCGTTTTCGATGGTGAATACGCCGCTATATCGCCCATAGACGAAATAATTGTGTATAAACGCGCAAATCTGTCCAATCACGTTTATTTCACCTTCTTACGGCCTCTGGCGGGTTTCTCAGCGGTTTTCGCATCGTCTGCGGGTGTTCCTTCGGCATTGGTGTCCACGGCCTGCGCGGGCGTTTCTGCGTCTTTGACGGGCTGCGTCTCAACAATCAGCGGGCACCCCTGTTTGTTGCTACATCCTGCAAGCTCAGTCAATCGCCGCGCGTCAACCGACAGTCCCGGGCGAGGGAAAACGTCCCCCGCCGCGTAACTGTGATTTTTGTCCGTCAGGTCGTAGAACTGCCGGATTACGGTATATGTCATTAAGCGCCGGCCACAGTGCCCGCAACAACGCCGTCGGCATATTCCACGAGGAACTGGATGCCGCTCATGACCATGCTTTCGATCTGGGCGCGCTCCTCGGTCTTATAGCCGGAGGTGATGCCGATGTAGCCGGTGGCGTCGGCGGTCATGTCGAACGCGCTCATGGCCTCGCTGGTCACGGGCACGTAGTACATGATGAGGTTCTCCTTGGCGGTGGAGATGACCTTGTTGGCAGCCACGCGGCTGTTCAGAATCACCGTGCCCATGCCGAGGAAGTCCTCGATGTAGGTCATGCCGAACGCGGTCTGGGTGGTGATGTTGGCAGAAGCCAGATAGTCGGCCACGGTCAGCGGATGCACGAAGTGGACGATCTCGGCAGAATCATCCTCAAACAGCACCTGCAGCTGGCCCCAGGTTTTTGCCATGACCTCCTGTAAGGTCGCGCCAGAGACCATGGTGCCCACGGCGGGCACGTAGCCCTCCTGGCCCTCGGTGCCGCTGGCGGCATGAACGATGGTGCCCAGATAGGTGAAGAAATCGCCCTTGATGCCGTTCTGCACGTCAGACAGCAGCTTGGCGTCGGTTTCCACGACGGCCTCATTGTAGCCGCTCTTCAGGATAGCCTCGGCGGTGGCGGCCTTGCGCCACTTCTTCAGGGTGATCTCGCCGACGGGCGTCTTGACGCGCTCGTACTGGCTCAGAGGGATGATCTCGCCCTCGGGCACAGCGCCGCTCTGCAGGGTGCCGGTGGTCTTGTAGTTATACAGGGTCGTGCCGTCGATCATAGCGATCTTGCGGGTCACGCCCAGCGCTTCCAGCAGCTTGGTCAGATTGGAGTGAGTGAAGCTGTTGTTGAAGTCGATCTCACGGGCACGCTTCATCTGCTGGGTGGTAATGACATTGGTTTCGGCGGCGGTGGTAACATTCGCCATATTATTCAACTCCTTTGCATAAAGATGGCCTGTCCCTTACTGGAACAGGTCAAGGTTCTCGGCAATGGCACGCTGTCGCTCGGACGTGTCCTTGATGGACATGATTTCATCCTTGCTGCGCTTGGCCTTGCCGTTGTTGGCGGGCGGGTTTTCAACCGTCGCGCCCTTTGTGGTTGTGGTGACTTTGAAGTCTGCCCAGTTTTCGCCGATGTCCTTTTTCAGGCCCTCAGCGTTTTCCAGCTTGCCGTCGTCGCCCAACTTCATGTTCTTGAAGTCCGTCGCGCGAATAATAACGTCATAGCGCTTGGAATCAATGCCGGATTCTTTCAGCAGTTCGCGGTATGCCGCGTGCAGCTTGGCAAGGTTGTCTTTTGCGCTCTGTTCGCTCTTGAACGTGTCAAACTGCGTTTTCAGCGCGTCATATTTGTCCTTCCACTTGCCCGCTGTCGTGGCATTGTCTTCGGCAATCTGCTTTTCACCTTTCAGCGTTTCGATTTCATCCAGCTTGTCGTTGTAGCGTTTCTTGTCGACAAAAGAGCGCCCTACGGCAGACGAAATAGCCTGTGCGGCCTTGCTGATCGCGTCGGCGGGAATGCTGCCGTCTTCGCCTGCGTGCTTCGTCAGAATTTCCTCGAAGTTCACGCCGGGTTCGGCAAAAAGTTGCAAGTTGAGTTCAAACGGCTTGTTCATGGTTTTTTCATCCTTTCTCGCTGTTACGGGTGCTACCCTAAGATGAGGTTGTATCACCCCGTGACGATTTGCCACGGGTATAAAAACAGCACCGGCCTGATGGCGGGCGCTGGATTTATCTCAGTAAAAAAGCGAACATCCGCAGACGTTCGCTTATCCCTTTTTCAGTTCGTTTTCGATAATGTTTTTGTATTCGTCAAAGTGCTTTTCAAACGCCGGACGCAGATACGGCGTGGGAGCCATCGGCAAGCCTATTCGCAATTCGCCCTTGCGCTTGTCGTAGAACCACCATTTATCAAGGCCCGAATTCGGCCCGGGTTTTACGTCCGTCTGAATCCAGTCGGGCGGTGCTTTGTATTGCTTGCTTGTTCCGAGTTCCACGAACACGGCAATGTCAAGGTTTGAGCCAACTGCAACGCCGTCTTTTGTTGCCTTGTGGGCTATGCTGTTTCGCACCTGCGCCGCAAGTGCTGTAGGAAACGGGTTGCCTTTCGGACCGCGCGGCGCACATAACGCTTTTGCGTAGCTTTCAGCCTTGCCGCCAATGATTTCAAGGGCGCGGGCCTTGGCCTGCTCCAGCGCGGCGCGGACTTCGGCGCTGTTGTCGGTGATGTCAACGGTTGTCATTGATTGCTCACGCTCCACGTTTTGCCGTTGTGAACCGTATAAAGAAAACGGCCTGATTTGGTTTTTTCAACCTTTGCCGTTGTGTCTCTATGGCTCAAATTCAGATAATAAATCAGGGCTTTCATGGCGAGGTATGGCGTTTGTGCTTTGAACCAAAATGCTTGTTTTGTGTCAAGGCACATAACCCTGTGCATCATAATCCCACCGCCCTTCTGTATGCCGCATATGTACGGTCTATGAAATCCCGCGCACTCGGCGACGATTTGAAAAAGCCGTCAACCGCGTCATATAATTCAGGGTATTGTTCCTGAAAACGTCGCGGAGAATTGACGTAGGATGATACTGCGTCTGCCCATGCTTCCTCGGCATTGTACTCGCCGAACGCACCATCAAAGAATCCGCGCTTTTGGTTGTACCTTCCAAGCAGTCCTCCCGGATTATCAACGATTGTGCGCTGTAATTCGGGATTATAGTTTGCAAGCTGGTGACCAGCCTCATGTCCTATAACATATTGCCAATCATCAAATCCGCCCTCACGGACATTGATAATGCCTGTTGTCTCCGCGCCAGCCATCCAACCTTCGCTTCGAGCCGGTATTTGACTTACATCAATTCTGCTTGCCGAATAATCGTGTGACAGTTGATAATTGCTTACACCGCCCGGAGCGTCAGGCTTCCATTCCGGCATTTCCAATGTTTCAGGGGATGCTTTGTCATGCAGCCGATTGTAAAAATCATAGATATTTTCACCCGACGCATTAAAAGCGTCCATCTGGTCGGCGTCCATGTTCATCCAGAATTCTGCAGCATTGGACGCGCCCTGTAATGCAGAGCCAAAGCGCTCCAATTCATCGTCTGTTTGTGCGTTGGATTCAGGCTCAGTCTTTTCAGTTTCCGGCTGCTCGCCCTCGCCCTGCTTCATGGCCTCCCACTCCCGATACGTCATATCCCCCACGACCTCGCCAGTCTCGGCATCCCGGCGCTGCATATCGCTGGGATAGTCGGGGTAGACGTACACAAGCGTGCATCGGCAGTTCCAGATATTACCGGGGTCTGCCGTAGGGTCGCCGGGATAGTCAATCGGCCCGAGTTCGCTGTCGAACGGCTCGTCCACGTCACGGATTTGCCCGTCAAGCTCCGCGTGGGCGTCGCGTGTGCGGTTGTCCAGCGTTGCCATCCATTTCTTCTTGACGTTGATACCCAGCCTTTGCGCCTGATGCAAACCCTCCATGCGGCCCGCGTTTTGCGCGCCTGTATAGGCCGTTCTGGCGTTTCTGATGGCGCTTGTATAGCTGCGTTCGCCGGTTGTCTTTGCTATGCGTTCGGCAATGTCATAGATGTTTTCGCCCTGCACAATGCCCTGCGTAATGGCGCTGTTTATCAGCTTGTTATAGTACGTGTACGCCTTGTCCTTCTGCACCCCCGGCGCGGGCTTGGGAAGGATTTGCGGGTCACTCTTTATCAGCCGCCCAACCGTGTTCTGGTCGTACATCGTAAAGCCAATGTTGACGTTGCCGTTGCGCTCCAAATCGTAGCCGATATAGTTGGCGTTGTCCGCAAACACGCCGATCTTGCCCTCGTTGACGATGCGCTGCGCCTCGCGGTCAGCGTTGAGCAGTATGCGGTCAATCTCCGCTTTTCGCGCCTGCCATTGCTTATCCTGAAACACCTGGCCGCGCATCCATGCGTCGAAATCAGCCTGTGAAATCTTGCCGTCCGCAAGCTGCTGCCTGTACCGCTTCTCGCGCTCCTGATGGCGTTTCTTCCAGTCCTTCAGCTTTTCGTCTATATCTCGTTGGGCCTGACGGTAAACCCGCGACAAGCGCCATTCTGCGCGTTTCACAGCGAGGTCAGTCTGGCGCGTGCCGTAGTCTGTCATGGTGTGCCTCCTTACGGCGCATATTCCCCGTTATAGTCGATACACAGATATGAATATGGCGATTCACACCGCGCCATCCGGTGAAACTCGTCCAGACCCTTTTCTCTAATGCAGTTCAGAAACCGCAATATCAGTTCCTCCGTCTCCGGATGGAAATGCCGCCCTGTCCGTACCTTCTCGTAATACGCCAGCGGCTCTTCCTGCGTCCACTTCTCCCCGCTGTACACCATCCCGGCCCCGATCCAGTCGCAGATCATCTCCACCACAAACCTGTAAGGAATCTTGTGCGGAAAGACCTCGCCGGTGTCATCGTTGTAATCGCACCAGTATTCCCAGTGGTGCCGGTTCCGCCCCTTGTGATGCAGCCATGCGTTGGAATACCCCATCGCTTCAATCGGGCTCCGGTCTCCCTGGAAGTACCGCGCCGACGGCCCAAACTCCGCGGGGCTGAACTTTGACAGGTCATGCACCACGCCCTGCCACAATATCCCGCAAGCCGCGCACTCCCGGCGAACTACTTTTCTATGCTTCCATATCGTTTTTAAGTGCCGCCATTTCTTTCCCACTGTCAGCCTCCGTTATTCCACGTACCGATACCCGCCGTTGTTGTCCTGCTCTACAGCGCCGGTCTGCTGGCCTTTAAGGATGTCCTCGACCATCGCCTTGACCCGCGCTTCCAGCTCATCGTCGCTCTGTAGCCGCTGCGCGTCCTGTACGTCTTTTCGTGTCATGATAGCCTCTTTCATGTCCGGCGTGATGTTGGGCAGCAGGTCAAGTATGGTTTCATCGTCCAGCCACGCAGCTTCGGACACGATCATGTTGACCTCTTCAAGCTGGTTGGCGATGCGGTTGCGGCTGAACTGCGGCGTGCCATCCAACCCCTGCAGCGCCAAAATCTGCTGCACGCACTCGATGACCTGATACTCAAAGGCGTCCGCTTCGATGTCCTGCGCCTGATACGCCGCCCGAATCTGCGTAGCCGTCACGTTGCCTGCCGAAACGTCAGCAGGGTTGAACGCGCCGAAGTCCCGGTATATGCTCTGCTCTATCCGCGCCAGAAACGCCTCGCGGCTGTTGTACGGAACCTCCTGCGTGTACGGCGTGACCGTGCTGTTGTCGCTGTCGAACGCCGCCGCATGGCTGAACCGCAGCCTGTCCATGAAGTGCTGGATGTCGTTGTCGTCCATCCCCATAGCGTTGCCCAGCAGCCAATAGATTTGGGCGCAGTCCTCAACGTCGTTGGCGAAGCCCGACTGTATCAGGTCATAGGCGTCAATGGCCGCCCGCATACCCACGAGGGTTGACTGGTGGAACTCATTGCCGTACAGCGGCACGATCGGCAACGCGCTGTAGTTGCCCTCGCCGATGATCTCGTCACCGCCCGCCTCCGTATGGGCTACCTTCTGCATATAGGCGCGTTTCTCGTCCGTCTCGCCCAGTATCAGCCCATTGTAGCCGTCGCGGGTGCGGTACTTGGTATAGCCGTCCTCTTCGTACAGGATGGCGTATACCGGCTTGGTATTCCAGTCCAGCGACCAGAACCGTATGCCCGCCCGCAGGTTGCCGTCCGATTCATCCAGCAGCGGCACAAACTGGGTCAGCGGAAATACGTGTATCCTGTCCACATTCCAGAAGCAGAACGTCACGCCGTGCTTCAACGCCAGCTGGCCCGCTTTGAACAGGTCGGTGTCGAATTTCGGCCCCAGCTTGTCTTTTACGTCGGTGTCGAATGTCAGGCCATTGCCAAGGCTGTATGCAACGCGGTCATTGTTCAGCCGATGAAAGAAATTACTGGCGATGTGGTGATTGCTCGCCGTGGTGTTCGTCGTTTTGCGCACACCCATTCGCTCCGCGCCCGTTTCCTTGTCAATGTTGCTGCTTATGTTATACAGGTCCTTAACCACGCCGTTGATGGTCACGTTGCGCTGCGCGTCGTATTCATCCGCGTCCACCGCGATCTTATACGCCGCGCTGTTGCGGTGCTCCGCGATGGCCTTTTGGATGAACTCTATCGTCTGCCCGCGCTCAACGGCCTTTTGGAAATCCTGAAATGTGAGAATGGTAATCACCCCTTACAACGCGCCCACGGTCTGAAACGCCGTGAGTATTTTCGGGAACTGCCGCGCAAACCAGTCCACAGTCTGCTCTGGGTGTTCCTGCCCTTCAACGTGCCAGACGCTATCGCCGCCAAGCCCGGACTCAAACAGAAAGGCATGAATGATCTCATGCCTCAATATTTGCCTCCTGTATGCTGCATCATCATCCAGATTGCCGTCTGCGTCTTTTTCGACAACGGCAATCCTGTGTGATGTCTTGTCGCAGTAACCAGCACAGCTTTTCAGCACTTCATCTTCGCTCTCAGGTACGTCCATGAATATGCGATAGTCAGTGCCAAGCACGCTTACAACGCACGTTGCGCCAGTCCTGTCATAGTAACTCATGTTATCCTCCAACCGCAACATACACGCCCTTCGGCGTGGCAATGCGCATTGTCTTTACAAAATAGCGGGTTGCATCCATCAGGTGGTCGTTTTCCTTGACTGGCTTATCCTCGCCCGAGCTTTCGTCCCACACATACCCGCTGGCCTCGTCCTGCCAGTTGTCCAGCGATTCGCTAATCTTGATGCGCCCGGTTTGCAGCGCCGTGGCGGTCTCGCGGATGCCGTCATCTACGGCGTTGTCCGCTGGCCGCACCCTGTAGCGCCCGGACTTCCTGCGCAACAACGCGATAAAAGAAGCGGCAGACGGGTCAATGATGACCGTCAACCGCCCCGGTATATCCGCAAGCCACCTGTCAAGGTCTGCGCCGTATTCGCTGTCCGTCTTGCTCCTGCCCTCGTTGCGCCCGCTGTAGTAGTATTCCCGCGTAGCGTACCATACGCCCGCGTGTTGCTCCCACAGCAGCGCGGCAAAGGCGTTTCGCGTGCCGTAGTCAAGACTGACGCAGTATTGCGCCGCGTTGCCCTTCGGCGGCTCGCCGATGGCCTCCCGGTACATGGGATAAATCAAACCTTCGGCCAGTGTGCGCTCGCCTTCAATGTCGCGGCGATACCATACCGTCCCCGGCACATACTGGCCCTTGATTTCCTCAAGGCGTTCCGGCGATATTGTGGCATTGTCCGCGATGGTGAAATGCTCGTACAGATACCCGCCCGGCAGCCCGTTATCGCGGTAGCGGTCTATGTAATTCTCATAGATGCTATGGCCGGGATTGCACGGGTTCATGTCCCACAGTGTAAACGGCTTTTTCGCCGCAAGCTGACGGCCATTGGCGACCTTGATGAACGACGTCCGGCTGTCCGCGCTGTCGTAATGCTCGTTGATCTCCGTGGCAATCCACATGCCGTAGCTGTTGCCAAGGATGCGCTTGTAGCTGTCCGACTTCGCGCCGCCAGCGAAGATTACCACCTTTTCGCCCGTCTGTGTGCTGATGAAAAGCGCTTCGTTGTCCTTGTACTTGCCCCACCGGCAGCGCCCCCGAAACAGGTTTTCCAACCCAAAGCCGTTGCACACGCCGATGTTCAGCTTGGCGTTGGCGATGGTTGAACCGCTGGCAAGGTGGTACTTGTCCGGCGTGGTTTCAAGGTACGCAGCGGCGATAATGCAATGGTCGATGGTCTTGCCCGACCTGATAGCGCCCTCAGCCACGCACATTCGATTATGCAACGCAGCCTTGATATACGCCTTGTGCTTGCCTGAGAACGCGCCCCACGGGATTGTCGCTGTCCTGCTCATTGTAGCATCTCCACCAGCGGATTGAGGTCTTCGATGTCGCTGTTTGTCGCCACAATATCCTCGGTCAAATCCCGATACGCCTTTGTCAGGTCGGTCAGCTTATAGACCATCGTTTTCCCATCCTTCTGCTGGCGAACCTCCGTTGCGTCCTGCGGGTACTTCATGGATATGCGCTTCAAACGCTCCAATAGGTCGCGCTGAATCTCCCGCGCTATTGCCGCATTGTCGGCGGCGGCCTCAACGGTTTTCTGCGTCACCTCCGCGTCAACCTTGCGGCGCATTGCGTCACGTTGTTCAACCCAGCCTTCCCGCTCCGACCTTCGGCGCAGGGTGGTGTATTTTACGCCGTATTTCTCGGCAAGTGGCCGCTGGCCGATGTCCGTTGATATGTAATCATGCCGGATAGCGTTCCAGTCGGGCCGCGTGTCTTTCCGCGCAATCGTGAATCACTCCTTACTTGACGTTCAGCACGTCTTTGACATATCGGGTTTTGTTTTTCATCATCCAGCCCAGCGCTTCCCAAAAAGACATTTCACGGAATATCGCCGCATATCCGGCTTCCTGAAATATTTTTTGAAACACATATCCCGAGCCTTTTTCAGTTATTGCTTTTTCAGCCCCAGCACGTCCGCAACGTATTCGGCTTTGTTTTTCGCCGTCCATTGCATGACCTCTGCAAACGACTTGCCCTTTATCACCTTGCGATAATATCCCGCCGTCTGATATACGGTTTGAAACGGTGTCGCCGTTCCGGGTTGAAGTAATACCCCCCCCCGGTATGACTTTGTCGCCGTTCAGAATATGCGCAAGGTTATATGTGTTCGGCTTGAATCCTTCCAAGCCGTCAACCCCGCAACAGGTCAAACTATCACCCATTGCCCTCAATCGGTTTTCACCCGCATAAAAGGCAAGCCCGTGTTTGTGGCACTCACCGCGCAGCCGTTCAAAGTCGGCTTTCAGGTATTGCACAGGAATCACGAAATCCCCGCCGCACCGAACCGTACCCGGCTTTTTGCGGTTGAACTTCATTCCCTCGAATACAATGCCGTGCGCCCCTGCGTCCGCTATGCGCTTGATGTTGTCGCGCACATCGTTGAACACGTCGCAGATATACGGTTGAGCGCGTACAATTACCCTTTTCGCGGTCTTTGAAAGAACCTCAACCATGTGCAAGCGTTCTTCATAGGACGGAGCACCCGGTTCAAGTGCGTCATACTTTGAGCATACCACGCTAACCTGCATGACGATGTTGCCTTGCCCTATCAGTGACAAATACGGCTCCTCGATGCAAAGTTTACCCTTTGTCGATATGACACAAGGATAGCCGGTTTCGGCGAGAAGTTGTAACGCTTCAAGGCTCCGTTTCATGTTCTTTTCGCAGGGCTGAAATGTGTCAGACATGCCGCCCCAGTGAATCGGTATATCCCAATCGGCCCAGCGCGTTTCACCTGTTCGTTTCCCGGCGATAAACTGCGCAAGCTGTTTCGCGGATTCATGCGGTTGAACTTCAAGTCCGCTTTTTCTTTGCACAAAACAGTATTTACACCCGTGTGTACAGCCCCGATAGGTGTCAAACCGAACCGGCAAATCACATAGCCAACACTGGCTCCCGCATTCAGGCATCGTAACCCCTCACATAATTCAACACGGCAAGGATAACGCCAGCCTGTTCATTCTTGCGGATGTAGCTTTTGACTTCCTCCGCGTCCTCGGGGCTGTCAAAGGTCAGCGTAACCGTACCCATAGCCTTTGCCGCACCCGCTATGCCGAAATCCTCTTGCATGGCGTCAAGCAGGTTTGGCGCGTCACCGTCAACATACCCCTCAAACTCCGACATATCGAAGTCCAAATCCAACTCCTGAATCTCCGCTTCCAATTCGCTGAAATCCCACTCGGCGAAATCGGCGGTCAAGTTGTCACGGATGCGGTAATCGGCGATTTGCTCCGGCGTCATGTCGTCGGCAATCCACACCTCGGCCTCCGTCCAGCCGAGCCGCTTCATAGCCTCGTAGCGCGTATGGCCCGCGATGATAACGCCGTCTTTGTCCACGATGATTCGCGCCCGGTAGCCGTCCTTCTGGATGGACTTCATCACCGGCTCCACGGCCTTGTCATTGATTCGCGGGTTGCGCTCGTATGGGTGAATATCGCCCAGTGAAAGCGTTTTTAGGTACATTGTGGCCTCCTATGCCAAACCGCCGTAAAGCGGCTTTATAGCGTGTTTCGCTTCATGCTTATAAGTTATCGCGCAAACAAATAAAACGGCTCTACGGGCCGTTTTTGCGCGTCTGACAATAAAATAGGCGGTCGGCGGGAAAGCGCCTCATCGCGCCAGCCCGTGCTCCGGATAGTACCGGCGCAACGGGTCTCTGTGGTTGATTTCTTCCAGCCAGATTCCACGGGCTCTGGCGCAGACCCATTTCCAGACCTCGCAGTCGATATTGGATGGGTCGAGCATCTTATCGATGCATTCATCCTCCAATGGCTCACTGGCAGGCCAGATTTCCTCTCGCTGACCGTTCCGCGCCTGATAGCCCCACGCCCGGGGGTCGCCGGCGTACCGGATGTCGATGATGTGGAGCAGGTCGCCGCAGATGAAAATGGAGACCTTGTGGTTGAGCCTCACGTCAGCGATGATGACCTTGCCCTCCGGGTTCAGGCGCACGGAGCCAAACCATGTCTGGTATTCGGGGTAGCCTGTCTCGGCCTCAATGTGGTGGGGCTTCCGGCCTTCCCAGATGTCGTTGCCGGGATCATTGTAAGGGTTGAAAAATGTGTCGTAGTTGGGGCGAAGGTTGTCTTTATAGGTTGTCGTCTGTAAAGGCTTGTGCTGTTTTGGCATGGAATACCTCATCTTGACGAAAGTCTAATAAAAAAGGCGGTTGGCGCATCACTGTACGCCATTAACCGCCAGCCTTGCTCCGCAGGAACTCCGAGCAAGTAGAGTGCCGGGGCACGCCCGGCGTGAATGTAAATACCGCCCGTTATGCCTACATCAATCCCCCGCGTAGGAACGCAAGCCTTCGACATAAAAGGCGGAAAAGCCGCCGCACGGATTCGAACCGTGAACCTGCTGATTACAAGTCAGCTGCTCTTGCCAGTTGAGCTACACCGGCATAAAGTTGGGAGCGCGTGATTTAGTTGGAGGGATTGTTCACTTTCCTTTCCAAATATGTTTACGCGCGCCCGACTATCGACCCACAAGCAATCCCACGTCCCCACCAACGCAGGAGGCGGCGCGGGTGAAAAAGATAAGCTCCGCGCCCTTTAGCCCACGCCCAGCCCCCAAGGCGTTCTCAGCCATACAAATAG
>Ga0326511_10000867_pt1 | contig 26108 bp, 36 predicted proteins | sample 0_2496_0518_D_FD_203701 | JGI IMG/M metagenome (GOLD analysis project Ga0326511, IMG submission 203701) | Bovine rumen microbial communities from UC Davis, California, United States - 0_2496_0518 | ecosystem: Host-associated > Mammals > Digestive system > Stomach > Rumen | place: USA...
TCATATCAGGGTGATAATACCCACCCTCAATATAATCAATAATTAGTAGAACTAAATCATTCGTACTCATTTCAAATAAAAATTAGATTTTTCGACAGCGTAAGTTTCTCCAGTAATGCTAATGTAATAATAATAAATATCATCTTCTCTCTGACATCTACCAACAAAATCACCATTTTTAAAGGTTTCAGCGATAACACCGCCATATTGATTTACATTTCTTAACGAATATGAATCATTCTGACAGAAGATTCTTTTTTGTGATAATGCGATTGTAATATAGTCTAAAAAAACAGAGTAATTTTGCGATTTTAAAGCCGTTGACGCTGCTTGAAAGATTGTATAATTGCCGCCGCAAAGGCTGGTAAATGTATCTTGAACAACATTCCAATCGTCAATATTCATTGCTAAATATGCAATTAAATTTTTTGTTGTTGTAGATACAACTGGAGTAGCAAAGACTGTTAAGTTAGTAACAACGACACCAAAATATTCAAAGAATTTTAAAGCCTGATTCTTTGAATTATCAATACTTTCTGTAGTGCGATTTATCCCTCTTGCCATATTGCGAAATAATTTATAAGTAGCAATACCAGCAGCAGGGACAAGCAATAAGAGCCAATATGGAAACTTTTTATTATTCATATTATTTTAAGAAAAGGGGATACCACAAAGGGAAATCCCCACAAGACACAAATTAAATTCGAGCATACAATTTTGCTTTTGCTGTAGAAACCTTATTTTTGATAGATTCCTTTTGTTTATTAATGCTTTTAATCGCATTAATAATTTTGTCATATTCAGCCTTCTTTTTAAGGTTTTCAGACATAATTTGCGTAACTCTACGTTCATAACGTTTCCACACATCTAAAGAAGCACTCATTTTTGGTGCTTTAGGCAATGCCTTGTAACGAGGTCTTTTAATTTTTCTATTAGCCATAATAATTAAATTTAAGACAACCAGATTAAGACTTTTTTTAATTTGTCCGTGTTGGTTGCGAGGTTATATATTTTATTTAACTGTATTTCATTTATATTGCCACTTTGGTAGTGATACGCAAGCATTTTAGCAATATCAACAATTAATTGATTAGGCGTTTCCGTTTGCGTTTGCGTTTCCGTTTGCGGCGTTTGCGTTTGCGGCGTTTGGATTCGCGTTTTCCACGAAAGTATTGGCATTTTTTAAATTAATTAAGTTCTCTTTTAATTTTATAATACTATCTTTATCCATATTTTTATAAACAAATTCCGCTAAATCGTCAACGGCTTTTGTTTTTTCGTCAACTGGCGGCGGTGTTACAACTGCGCCTGAAAGTTGCGGTTGTGGCGGCTGTGGCGGCTGTGGCGGCTGTGATGAAACGGTTTCAGCAGTAGGCGGAAAGAAATATAAAGCAATTTTCTTTCCGATTTCAATAAAAACATCAGCCGTTTTTGCTACACTTGAATTATACGATTTTTCTAAGTCTTTAACTTCTTTTTCCCTTTCAACTAAAGCGTCTTCACGTCTACGGAAATCGGATTCACGTTGTTTACGTTCAGTTTCAAGTTTATAATTTTCAAGTTTTGTTTCAAACTCGGATTTAATTTTATCTTCAAGACCTTTCAACATACTTTCAGGTATGTATCCAGCAGGGATTTGTCCAAGTTGCGGATTTTGATTAGAATTGTCATTTTCAACATTATTATCAAAATTATTGAACAAAAAAGGACCGACAACGCCGCTTCCGTTTGCTTGTTTTGAATTTTTGATTTCAATAACAAAAACTGATTCAGGCGGAAATGAAGCAATTGTATTTGCAAGGCGTGTTAAACTCTTTTCGATTTTAGTATCGTCTGTGTCCTCGTCCTCGAAATCCGCTCCATAATACTGCATAACATTAACAGTATTCTTAAATCCTTGCGACAATCCCAAAGACCAAAACGGGAAACCGCTGTCTTTGATTCTCTCAAAAATAAATTCTCTATTAAAAATTTGTGTCTGCATATATAATAAGATTAATCAAAATTATAACTTTCAACATCAACTCTTAAACTATCATTATTATACGCTTTATGCGCTTTTTTTTCAGCATTTTCACGCTGTAAGATAGTTAAGTATAAATAATAAAATTGTGCGCTGTGTACTGTTTTAAAAAGCGTGTTTACTGACATATTGACAGTTAACATATTATCAGCGACAATAATTAAATTACTTTCTGCTGTCTGAATAGTACCGTAATCTTTGATTGTTGCAATTTGCGCAAAATCAAAAATTTCAGTCGGTGTTTCAACGAACAAAAAAGGATTTTCGATGTCTGAAACATTTACGATTTCTCCCGTTACTTTCATATCATAAAAAAAAGCAATACCGGGCGCAAATGTTTGCGGCTTGTTAAAATCTTTAAGCGTTAAAACTCTACCTTTCAAATCATACTTTTCTATGCCGTGATTGTCAGCATAATTATCAATATAATTAATAATATCAAACATTTCTATCTGTAAGTAAGAATGTTACAATATAATCCGTTGCAACATAAGGCGTTGCAAGTTCGCCCAACGCTGTAAGACGTACATTTATTTGTTTTGCTTTGCTGTCGAAATCCAAAGGGAAAAAGCCATTATCGTAAGGCGTATTAACAGACGGCGTTAAAATAGCCATCGGCAAAGGGTCAACAATTTGACCTAACGAATCATAAATTTCAAAACCTAAAAAGCAAAGGTTTTCAGACTGACCGCCCGACAACATAACGCCCTTAACTCTGTTATAATCAGACGGCAAAGTAATTGAAAAGCCTTGTCCAAGTGCCGGGGCTTTGATAGAAAAACTTTGTTCGTCATATCTTATACAATCAATAGGATTAAGTGTTTGCTTAAGAAGTACAACAAAAGAAAATTGTTCACAATTAGTAACCTTTACATCAAAATAAAAGTTACGTCCTTTTGCTTCAATTCTCAAAGGTTTAAAAACATCTTGCAAATTAAAACTATTAGAAGACGGATTTTTAAGCCAATTTTCTGACGGAGAAAAACTTAAAATGCTTTCATAATCGGACCTTAATTCAAATTGAATGTCCGCTGCAACGGGAGTAGTAGCACCGTTAAAAATAGCGGCTATGCCTGACAAATAAGGGTAACAATCATCAGCCTTAAACAAAAAAGATTGTGTTGTTGTTCCTATTGTAGCAGGGATTGTTATTAATTTATGTTGTACAAAAGTTTCTTTCATTTTAGTAATTTTATAGATTAGTAGGGGGGCGGCATACGATTAACCGCGTACAAACCCCCTTGAAAAAAAGTATTTAACGTGCAATCCTACATTCAGCACCGTACATTACCACTTCAACAGCAACATACACTGTGTTAGGAAGTGAAAGACCTTGCGGCAATTTCAAACGGAACTGCATTAATTGTTCGTCATTGACGAAGCACGGAGCAGAAACGTTAATACCGTCTTTGTCTGAATTTGCCCACAAAGTTTCGTGATTGAAAGAATTAACTGGTGTAGTAAACTGTGTTACGCCATTTACAGTAAATTCAAGTTCTGCACACGAAAGAATAGGGACTAAAGCGGCAATGTCGGAAACGGGTTTATATTCTTGTGCGCCCTCACTCCAGTTCTCAAATGCTATTGCACCGCTTTCTGGCACTTGATATACTGCTACTTTAAAAGTAAATCTGTCTGCCATAAACGCACAACCTTGATTAATTTTCTGCTTAGAGATAGAACAAAAGCCATCTTTTTGCGAATCATCGTTCAAAAGAAGATTCTGCAAACCGCTTGCAGATTGCGCCAATTTATAACGTTTGTAATAATAACCATCTGAAAATTTCAATTGATTATTGTTAAATGCTTCCTGCATTGAAGCAGACATTTTGCTTACATATCCAGCCAATAAGAGTTGACTACGAGTATTTAATGAATCTTTCATTTTTTTTATAAATTAATTGTTTAACATTCTTAGATTACAACATTGATTCCGCTACTGTCTGAACATCGCCTAAAGAATTATTAACACCGTTAATACTATTAGCAATAGACTCTTCTGCATATTCAGCGACTTTTTTAAATGTTTCTTGGTCGCTTGATTGCGGTGCTGTCGTGTATGGTTCTGCAATTGCGGGCGTACCGTTCATAATACCATTCATAGTTTGCTGTGGATTTGAAAAAGTAACACCGTTCATAATTTGTGGCATATCAGCACCACTAAGACCAAAGTAATTGCCGACGACGGGGACAACATCTTTTAAAGTCTTAAGAGTAGAAAAACTATAAGACCCCTGACAGAAAGATTTTAAATAAGGATTTTCGAGAAATAAATCTCCTGCCATTGTTAGCAAAGTCCAGAATGGACTTGCAAGATTACCAATAGTTTTGTTAAGGTCAGACTTTGAAGTAAATGTTTCGTCTGTTACTTTTTTTAATATAGCGGCTGTTGCTCCTGCACCTGCTATACGTGCTAATGCACTTGTAGCAACAAAAGAAGCATCTTTGCGCCATTTTTTATTAATTATAGCCATTTTAGTAAAGTATTAAAGTTATAAATTTATTTTCGTTTTCCAGTGTTTAATGCGGCAAATAAACCAATACCACCAATAGCCGCTAAAGCCCATAAAAAGATGGAATTGTTATTTTGTGCATTAGGCGTACCACCTGCAACATAAGGAGTTGCGTTTGCAACAGTAGGCGTTGTACTTGCGTTTGAAGCAGGTAAGGTTAATCTTGACTTTTCAACAGTATCCCATAAAGTTGTATAAAGTTCGTCAGCTTTGAGTTGTATCTCATCAATGTCATTCTTAATATTCTTAATAACACGCAATTCACTAATTGAAAGAGTATTAGGAGAAGAGAGAACACCATGATCAATGGATGCTGACAGTTCTTTTAACCGAGTTGGTATTCTCTTTAAATTTACGAAATACAAATTGAGAAAATGTTCGGGAAAATTATAAGACTCCATATTTACCTCCTTTTTTTCTTTTTTCCGCCACCTGCAAAAGCAGCGATAATTCCGACAATAGAAGTAATAACAGTAATCCAAGTACCGATATTACTTTTGTCTTGTTTATTAATATTATTATTATTCTGCAAGTCATCTGCAATAACTTGCATATCTCCTTTTTTTTCAGTTTCGGATTTACCCGGACCTGCTTTCTCCGCTGCCGCTTTCTCCGCTGCCGCTTTCTCCGCTGCTGCTTTCTCGGCTGCCGCTTTCTCGGCTGCCGCTTTCTCCGCTGCTGCTTTCTCGGCTGCCGCTTTCTCGGCTGCCGCTTTCTCCGCTGCTGCTTTCTCGGCTGCTGCTTTTTCCGCTTGAATTTCAGCATATCTTAATTCATTATAAGCCTTATCCGCTGCATAATAAGAATCTTGTGCAACTTTATAGGCTTCTGCGGCTGTCGCGCCTGCTGCAATTGCTTTTTGTTTTTCTGCACGTGCAACTTCAACGCTTTGTTTAGCGTCTGCAAGTTTTTTAGTAAACTGGTCTACACTTTTTTGTTCTATATTCAAATTAAGTTGAATATCATTAATACGATTTTGCAACGGCGTTTTTTCTGCAACTTTATTGTTTAGTTGCGACTGTAACGACTTCATTTGATTAGTAAGCGTTTGAATTTCTTTCTGCAATTGTTGTTGCTTACTCGTATTATTGCGCTGCTTCATTGCTTGTCCTAATTGTTGCCCTTTCGTATTAAGTTGATTTTGAATATTATTCAGAGAAGACCTAATAGGACCTGCTGCATTATCAATTGTAGCGATTTTTGCTTTTAAGTCTGAAATTTGTTTTGTATAATCAGTTACCCTTTTTTGCGCGTTTTGTAATTGCAGTGTTGCAGAATTGATTTTGACTTCAAAAAAATGTTCAGAATCTTCTGCTTGTTTTTGTGCTGCTTGTGCGGCGGCTTGTTCACTTTTTGCTTTTTCGGCTTGCGATGAATAAGTGCTTCTTGCACTATTAGCCGCCGATGACGATGAATAACGGCTGCTGCTTCGACTTGCACCAAGACCAAACATCAAACGTGCATTATCATAAGACGAATCACCGATACCATTAAGACGATTTATATTAAAATACCCATTAAACATATTTATTTACGCCTTTTAGATTTATTTTTTTTATTTCTTTTTTTCTTTATAATAATAGCAGCACCAGTAAATAAGACAGCACCAGCCATTAATATATAAGGTAAATAATCTTCAGTTTCAGGATTGTCCCCACCACCAACAAAATACTGTTGTTGTGGCATTTGTCGTTCCGCCGTTGCTGTTTGTTGCTGTGATTGTTTTTGTGCAACTGCGTTTTCAAATTCCTCTTTGGTTGCGTATGTCTTACCGTCAGAATCGCACCAATATTCAGAAGTTTTAACTCCGTTGCCGTTTGCTGTTGAAACAGACGTGGCACTATGCCCAACCATACTGCTTGAGCCTTGCTTTGCTCTTTCACTCGCACGGCTCGAACTACTGTAACTACGTTGAGCAGATTCAGAACGACTTGCACCAAGTCCCGAAAAATGATTTATATTATAATATCCTAAATACATATTATCTTTTATTATCGCTTGTTAATACATAAATGCCTGCAACTGCGATTGCTGCAACAGAACTATAAAGCAAAATATTTTTATTCTTTTTTTGTTGCTGTTGTTGCTGTTGTTGCTGTAATAACATTGAAGCATTTTGATATGCTTGATTTTTTATGTAGTTATTAATAGCATCTTTATTTAGTTCGGTTTGATACTCTGTATATTTTTGATATTCTTGTTGTGCTTGTTGCGCTTCTTGTCGTGCTTGTTTTTTTGCTTGTTTATTCTTAATAATAGTCTGCGAAATCGACAAGCCTGCACTTATTAAAGAACCTACAAGAACAGGAGCAATACCTAAACCATTCATAACTTATTATTTTTTAAGAACAAAATACATAATACCACCAACGGCAATTACACCAGCAACTACATAAAGAATTGAGTTTTTCTTATTGTTAGTAGATTGCGATTGTGTGTTATTATAACCGTTTTGAGTGTTATAATAACCGTTTTGCGCTAAAATATTCGCCGTTTCTGCATTAATATCATTTTGCAAATATTGTTCGTATTGTTTTTGTATATAATCAGAAGGCGTTATTCCTTCAGCATTAGCCCTCGCCATACTGTTATATACATCTTGCTTATGTTTTTCATAAGTTTGCGGCGTTCCACTACTACTACTATGCGACGTAAAATCACCGTTTGAACTTCGAGTCCCGGATCCGCGATTTACCGCTGCTGCACTATTACGTGACATAATAATCTAATCTTTTAAAACTAAAGCAACACCAACTAAAGCAACAGCACCAATTAACACATACATCAAAGTTTTATCATTATTAGTGCTATTATTAGTATTGCTATTATTTGTATTTTGTTGCTGATAATATGGATTAAAAGGAATCAAAGAACCATTATTATAAGTTGTCTGATACCCGGCATTTGCGTTTTGTTCTGCAACATAACGCTGTGTTTTATTATTCATAGCATTATTTGCCATATTAGCACCTGCATTAATAGCAGTAGAGAATACATTTCCCCAATCCATATTATTTTGCTCTTGATTATCACCGTTCAAAATATGATTCATAGTATTTATTTTTTGTTCTTGTTATTACTTAACGCAGCAATTGTGATGACAGACAGACTTCCGACTACTGCCCACAACATATTATCCGAAATCCCTTTTTTTTGCGGTTGCTGCTGTGCAACATAATAAAATGGTTTGACATCTAATGCCGATGTCGGTTGTTCCGATGTCGGTTGTTCCGATGTCGGTTGTTCCGATGTCGGTTGTTCCGTTGTCGGTTGTTCAGTTGTGTTAGTGGTATTTACTATTGTTGAATTTTGCAAACTTTCTCTTATTTCTTTTGCAGTTTCAGGCTCAACTTTTTCACACCATTTCCAGATATTCTCTAATGTTGCGCCAAGTTCCTTTAATGCACTGTCCAAAGTAATATCTTCACCCAAACCATTAACACCGTTAAGGCAAGTAAAAGAATAACCATTTAAAGTAGCATTATTATCAGAAGTTTCAACTATTTTGGCATTTAAATTAATATTTTCAATAAGAGGAGTTTTAACCGCTCCATTTTCAATAACTTGCAATAGTTGTTCACTATTACCTGAAACCAACTGCCAAAAACGCATTAATAAGGTTAATGCTTTTTGACTTTCAAGCCACGACTCTTCTGAATATCCGGCGTTTGCGGCATCTTCTTGAGATAGCAAACCAACATAATAACGTGTCGCAATTCCTAAGAAATTAACGGCTAATAATCCCATTAATGCTTTTTTCATAGCAATAAAAGACGGATTAATTGTAATTAAATCTTTTTTAATCAAATCACCGTCAACTCTTACAGTGTCGTTTGCAGCATTATTAATAATAACACTTACAGAAGTTTTATTTTGCGACTTCTGAACTATAACAGAAATATTTTTAAAAGTCTTAGCAATAGACGCAAAATAATTATTAATAGTATTTTCGTCTGTATTATTCAACTTATATTCATAAAGTTGTTTGTCGACTTTTTCGGCTGCTTCTGCAATTTCTGCATTATTAAAATAATATGCTCCGTTGTCATCAATGACAGCAACAAAGGGCATAATCAAAGAAGCAAACTTATAAGCATTATTATCAGAGTTCTGCAAACTTACAAGTGTTTGCATTTTTCTTAAATTAACAGATTCGTCTGTAGTTGCTGTATGATTCTTGACCTTTGCAAGTGTAGAAGCATACACGCCGTTAAGTTCGCTATTTGCAGAAATATCAATTCCGCCGTTAAGTTCAAAAACTGGAATTTCCATTATTTTAGTTATAGTTATAAGTGGGGGACGCTCTAAGAATGTTGGTAAAACTCTATCAATAGCACTACCGTAAAGATTAACAAAGATATGCGAATAAACACCATCATTCTTAAAACCGACAATTTCAAAAGTCGGCTTATATCCTATACAATATAATAAACACGCTGTAAAGACAGAAAGACAATCACAGTCAACGCCTGAAAATCTATCCGCCCAAGTTCTTGCGGGCGTTCTGATTTCCTCTTGACCTGCTGTATCATAATTATATCTTATATTCGTGTGAAGCCAATGCCATACGTTAAATGCGGATTGTAAATAATTATCCGCTTTTAAATGTTGAGCAAGTTTGTATACTTGCATATAATTTTTACAAGCGTTGTTTAATTCGTCTAATGTCGCGTTTGCGAAACCATAACCGACAAGAGTTTTATTTCCTTGTGCCTTGTCAATTAAATTATCGTAACTGTCTAATTTTACGTATGTAGGGGAAAAACCTTTACAATTTAAAGCAGATTCAGGACAATTAAAGATTGCGGCTGGCTTGCTAACGCCTGAAATATCGTCAGTATCAAAAAGCCTTAATAATTCGTTATTGTCGTTAAATTCTAATTTAATTGTCGGTTTGCCTAAGCCGCTTAACTCTCCGCTTTTCATCATAGAATTGAACTGATTAACGACACGGCGAGAATCAACAGTAATTTGTCTTTGCCACGCTTTGTTACGAGGCGACCAACGAAAATTATGCTGCTTTAAAAACGTTCTTATATTTTCGCTCGGTATACCGTTAAAGTATATCTTAACGCGGTCTTCGTTTTCGTCAAATTCGATTTTGTAATCTGCATTTTCAACTGCGTTTTGCTCCTCAAATGCTTTTTCCGCTTTCTGATATTTAGCGCGTCTTCTTTGCGCTAAATCAGCGAGTTGCCACACGCTTGAACGGTTTGTAAAAACGTTAAGCGGGCGCATATATTCAAGTAACTTAGTTATTAGTTCGACATTACCCTTATAAGCCTCTGTTTCAAGTTTCGACTGTAAATTTTGACGTGCGTTAGAGATACTATAAGAAGGAACTTGTTCTCGATTTTTAAGTAATTCCGAAAAATAATCAATATTATTTTTTATGACTTCAAAACGTTCATCGCGCCTCTCTTCAACGTTCATCGCTGCTTTGCGCTCTCTATCTTCAATCTTAGCAGCGCGTTCCGCGTAATTGTTAAGCCATTCTGAAAAATCCGCTCTGGCTTGCATATAGCGGTCGTTAGCAGCGTTATATTTAGCGGCTTTTTTTGCGGTAATACTGCCCTGCCCTGTTACAGCTGCGGACGGTGCTGCGGCGTTAAGCCGTGCGATTTCATAAACCTTTGCAATAAATTTTTGCGTAAAATCAGCCTTCCTGTTTTCAGGAAGTTCCGCAATAACGTTATTATAAGCGTTACGAAAGATTTTAACATCATATTCAGCAGCCGATTCAGGGTCGAAACTATTCCAGTGATGAGACTCTACTAAACGCTTACAAATTGCGGCCCAATCCGGAGAAGTATCTTTCGGCGTTGTCGGTTCTAACAAAGCCTTCAATTTTGCAGCGTCTTCCCAATCCTTTGAAGTTAGTTGCGGCGTTGTCGGTACAGGGTTAGAAGTTGCTGGCGGTAACGCCTTCGGGCTTGACGGTTGCGGAATGTCGTTAATATTTTCTACAATATTACGATAAACAAGCACAACAGGATAGCCTTCACTTTCAAAAGCCTGAATGACTTTTTCAATATGATGTAAATCAAATATAAAGTACTTAATTCCGCTGTTTTGAATAAAACTATTAGGAAATTTTTTATATATAAAATCCTTATATTTAGGACGTTGAAAGAAAAATTTCCAAATGCCGTTACTATCCTGAAAACAAATAATAATAACGGCGTGCGGGAATATACGCTCAGACCATTTGAAAATATTATCATTAACCATATATTCTTTGTCAATATAGAAGTTAATGTACTTCAAATTGGCATTAATATATCCGTAATCGCCTATTTTTCTATGATTAATATAAACGCCGTCCGGCTTTAAAACACTTGTGAGCGGCGGAATATATTGCGACGCAGGCGGCAAAGATTTAGGATTTGCCGAGCCGGGCAACGTCTTAGGACTGCCAGACGGCGGCAATTGCGGATTATCAGAAGACAACGGCAATTGACGGAAAGAACTTGAAGTTATTTTATTTTGCGCTGTTGACTTCGATTTACTGTTATTAGAATTAACAGTTACATTTTCAGCATATTGATAACTTTGTTTCTTGTTGCTTAAAAAGTCTGCAAGTTCGGAATTAGTATCAAATTCAAATTTAATAGTAGGTTTGCCAAGACCAATCGAAGCCGCCTTCGATTTCATAGGGGGGACAAGTCCCAACCCATTAATCGAAGTAGTTAACCTTAATTTATTTTCTATATTACCAATTCCGTACATAAGTAACTTTTAACTGTTGTTAGAATCGTCTGAAACTTGAACAACTTGTGTAATATGAAATTTCATATTCTCTGCTTTAACATCACCATCAATGAGAATAGGTTTTTGCATTAAAGCATTTGCCATTTGACGAAAATTATTGTTACGAATAAAATTAATAATATCAACAACATTGAATAACAACAATTTACCTAAATCTTCCCACTTTATTTCAATAAAGAAATCTTGTTCCGTTGATGTGTTAGGTTCGATAATAAATAATTTGTCAACTTCCAAAGAAGCAAGGAAATCACCTTTATTTTGAACCTTAACAGAGCCGTCTTGATTAGTAGTATAAACACTATTAATGTAAGCGGACAAATCAACTTTATTAAGATGTAAAGCCGTGTTTGTGTTGTTCGTAAATTTAATACGAACTCTCAAAACGAGTTTGCCGTTTTGGTTAAACTTCCAGATTCCAAAACGGCAAACTCTATATTGTAAGTTTATAGCCGCGTTTGCAACTCTTGTAAATGATAAAGCCACTGCACCGGCAGCGATAACACCAAGAAGCAATAATAAGCGACCGCCATTTTTCTTTTTCATATTCTATAAAAGAAAAGCCCGGTATCTCACGACAGCGAACTTTATATTAAACAGTAAAAAAAACTCAAACTCGATAAAACAAATTATGTCAATTCAAAAATATACGGCAAATGTAATCTTTGAATTGACATAAGGTAATTAACAACATATATTGACAATTAGACAGAGGGCGGCGAAAAGACATAATTAAATAAATTGATAACATCACTTTCACAGACAAGGCAACCACGTTTTAACTTTTTACCTCTAACTAATTGAAGCATTAACAAATAACCGATTTCTCGAACATTCCACTTTTTAGCCAAAAAGGGATTCTTTTCTAAAAGTTGAGTAGGTGTGTAATAATCAAATCGTTTTTTTTCTTTCATATTGATAATATTTTAATAATTAAGACGATACAAAACTAATAATTTAAATTTTAAAATGAAAGTATAAAATAGACAAAAAAAATTGAGTAATTAAGCAAAATAAAAGAAAAAAAAAAAGAAAAGATAAAAACACTTAAATATAGCAAAAAGCCGCCTAAAACCTTATAAAAACCTACAAAAAACCTTATAAAAACCTACAAATAGGTAAAGAAAAAAGCGGCTTTAACATCGTTAAAACCGCTTTTAAGTTGCGAACATGTGTTTTTTAGTCGTAGAAACACATTGCAAAAATAATAATAAAATGAATAAAACAAAAAAAAATATAAAAAAAATCATTCAGGTTTAAAATTTTTCCAAGCGTCTTGCATTTGAGCAACGCTGTAAACTTTTTCATTAATACGCCTTAATATTTCTTTATCTAAATATTTCTCTAATTCTTTTGATTGAATTAGCAAATACTTTGCGTTTTCTGTTTTTCCGTTTTTCTGTATCTCTTTGAAGTATTTTTTTTGCGCTTCACGGATTTTAGCACAAAGACAAAAAAAAGTAATTTCATTCATATTTTTATTTTTTATTATTTATTTTGTTCAAATAAAGCGACTAAGGATTGCACTCTTGCGGCTCTTTCAGACTTAGAATTTTTAACTTTCATAATTACGTCATCAATTTGTTTGACAAGTTCATTTCTTTTGCGAAGTAACTGATTAATATACTCTTCGTCTACGTCAAGTGTTAAATTCTTTTCGAAAAGTTTACAATAGTGTCGCATTTCTGCGACTAATACAAAAAACTTTTCTGATGCGGTAATATTCATCTCCATCATATTTTTTCATACTAAATTATTTAAAGAAGTTTCTATTTTGTTTTTAATAAAGTCTTCAAAAGTGATGTCTGAATTATCTTTAAAAATACCGTTTTCCCAATAATTGTAAGGGAATAGGACTGTGTAATGATAATTCAGACAGACATTTGAAAAGTCAGGAACTAAGAAGTACATAACAGTTACATTAACATTATTGCAAGCAACAACAAAGTAATGGATTTGAATTTTGTCAGAAGATTGAAATTTGTTTTTTCTATCTTCTACTTGTTTTTTTCGAGCGTTTTTGTACTGCTCGAATTTATTTAAGATGTATTGTTTTGCTGTCATATTTGGCTTTTTTTTTAAAGAAAAAAAAACGTTGGCGGACTTTTCGGGGCTTTTAATTCCAATCCGCCAACGCGGTAAAAATAGCAGGCTTTTTATTTAACTATGTCTGAACCGAAATAAATTGAAATTCCGACAAATATTATAATTGCAATGATATAAGGTAACATTTTAAAATAAGATTTTTAAGATTAAACTTTTAGTTTAAAAAGGTGGGTGTTTTTAACACCCACCAGTCCAACGGACTTACCGAGAGACAAGTATTTAGAATGTGGATTTTAAAATCTTATTATTGAAAAATGATTCCTTTTCAATGATAGAATCGAAAAGATTTTCAGATTCAGGATTAAGCACGAAATTAGCGAGTTTTGAAAAATCGCCGCTTAATTCGATAGCATTATCGCAGAGGTTTGAAAATTCAGGATATTTATAACGTTCTGCAATTGTCCGGCAAGCATTTACAATGTTTGCAAGTTCATCATACAGAGAATAGATATTTTCTAAATCTCTACTTTTTTGCGATTGTGAAATAATTAAATTTTCCATTTTTTTGATGTTTTTAAAAATTGTACTTAAAAAAAATTGCGGTGTTACCCTTTGTACACTTGCCAACATCACAGGCAAGCGCGGCGCGTTACCGCTACCGCAAGGGACACCGCGAATATTTTGAGGTATCTTTAAAGTCTTGCAATGATGTTTATGTTTTGTGTACGCTGCAAACTTAGAGTTTTTTTTACGTACAAAAAAATTTTATTTATCTTTTTTATTAAAAAAGTTGCAAAAACGTTGAAGTACAAATTTTTGCAACTATAAAATTAATGATTCTGTTTTCTCCAATTCTTATAAAGATTTTCAGAAATCATATTAAAACGCTTTTTATTATACGTCCAAATGACTCCTTTTATTCCGCATTGATAAGACTTAAAACAAAAGCGTTTTAGTTTATTATCCCACTTTCGAATTTTCATATAAGGAGAGTTTTTCATAATGTTAAATCGGTTTTAAAATAGTTTTCTAAAAATTCTTTTGCATTAATCGTGTCAGAAAAAAGGTTGTCAGATTTGCAAGAAAGAATAAAATCATTTGTATTTTTAAAAAAAGTTCGGAATAAAAAAAGTTCGTACACATCTTTAAATTTTTCCTGATTGGAATAATGATTTTCAAAGAACTTACGCCCGGCTCGTAGATAAGCGCGTAACAATGCATGATTTTTAGAAAAATCTTTTACGCCTCTATCATTTTTGAGGGGACACGCAAGGCAGCCGAGACGGCGCGAAAAATCGATATTGCCGCTTTCATCGTAGTAGATAGGTGCGAGTTTCAAATTTCTATCCAGAGAGAATTTTTTTATATCGTTCAAATTCCAATCCCAAATAGGCAAAAAAATATGCACTTTGTCTTTTGCGTTATATGTCCGGCAAAATTCAAATGTTTTGTATCTATTTTTGCGCTTCGGGCTTTCATCTGCTCGAACACCCCAACAGGCTGTATTAAGAATTTTATACTCTTTTAGAGATTCACAACAAAAACGGAAGCGGAACGACGGGAAACCTTTTTTTTCAATTAAATGAAAAAACGATGTACGCGGCTTAACGATTTCAACGTTGTTTTCTCTGACGTGTTGCAAAGTGCCTTTCGGGTCTATTGTCGTATTTTTGTAAAATGCTTTATAATTGATTCCGCTTTCTTTTGCGAGTTGCAAAAGCACGTCAGAATCTTTTCCGCCTGAATATGCGATTTCAACAGGCTGGTTAGATTCTTTTGCTTGCAATTCTGCAAGTCGTAAAATACGAATTGCAGAATTTATTTTTTTTTGAAGTTCTGACATAATCTATACTTATTATCTATCAAAATGAAAATTCGTTTTTGTTTTCTTCATAATCAGAAATTTATGTTCTTGATAAATGCTTTTTTTGAAAACTCCTGATTGTTCAAAAAAGCAATGAACTACATCAATATCTTTCATAAGGATTTTTTTTATTTTTCGTATAAACCTTTTTTATAATTTTCATTAATACCGTCATTAACATACTGTTCCCACATACGGCAAATACGTGGGAATCGTCGTTTTCCTTTGTCATCACGTATGCAAGACAAAGTAAATATATCGATTAGTAAAGTTGTACATATACACTTTTCAGTGTTATCTGTACCGTCTTCATTTTTTTCGTAAGTACGAATAAATAATTTAATTGGCTCTTTACCTTTCTTTTTCAAATCCGTATTTCTTTTATTTTCTTGTTGTAGAAGATACTTTGTTAATTCGCGTAATTCATCGTACAAAGCATTATAAATAAAGTCCTTAGCACCTTTAAGAAAGACACTTAAAGTTTTTGATTTATACCACAAAAAGCCTTGAATCGGACATTCTTTTTCTCGAATATCCTTTAAAATTTTTTTCATTTTTTCAAGATATTCAAGTTCTGAAGTATAATCTTCATTGTTTTCTTTTTTTCTGTCAATGTCTTTAAGCATTGCAAAAATTTGAGATTTATAATAATCAACTTTATCATAATAATTTTGCAATTCAGGCGATACATCAAGATTTTTTGAGATATATTTAGAGAGGTAAAAAGACACTAAAGCAGGACTTTTAACGGCTTGTATATCGGTTGAATTAGGATTAATGAACCTTTCATTTTCAGGGAGTTGCATTTCTTTTACATAAATCGCTTTATATTTCTCAAGTTCTTTGAGAATGATAGACGATTTAATATTTTCATATTCAGCGTTTTCGATAAAACGAGAATTTTTATTTTCAAATTCGATTGCTTTTTGTTCAATTTCGTCTTGAACGGATTTTAAATTTGAAACATATTCAATAACTTTTGAAGTGTTAAAGCCGTTTTTATAAAACTCTCTCCACTTTTGCGTATACCTTTCAACATAGTCAAAAGGCTTATCAACTCCGTCAACGAAGCCGCGATTACAAAGTTTGTTCCATTCCCGGCGCAAACAATTATAATCGATAAACCTGTCCACAATCATATGAAAATGAAGATTGCCATTTTTTTGTAATTCTTTTTTCCAGATATAATAACGCACGTTAAAATATTTACGTGCGTACACTAAGAAAGGATTTAAAATAAAATTAGTTAATTCTTTGTCTGTGTGTTGTTGTGTCGCTGGAAGTGTTAGCGTAACAAACGTGCAAAGGTGAGAATTTTTAGCAGTCTTGATTGCTTTTTTTAGCACCTCTTTGTTTCTGTAAGAAGTACAACCTACTTTTGTCCGTACTTCTGCAAAATGCTTTTTGCGAGAAAGATAGCAAATTACATTAGCGGCTTTTTTTATAGTTTTAACCGCGCTTGATGACATTTTACAATCGTGAAATGTATCGAAAAAATTAACGGTATTATCTTTAACGGTAGGCGTACCGTCTAAGATGGTATCATAAACGGAAAGATAATTAGCATTTACCGATATAGTTTCTACGACTTCCATAAAAAAAAAATTTAATAAACTCTTTTAAGAAAAACGGTTCGCAAACGATTTTTTTATCTGTGAGTTTGGTTTTACAAATATTTTAAATAACTTTAAACGTGTCTTGTGATTTTGGCTTAAAATTTTAAATTTTTAACAGGTAAATTTGAAATAGTAAGTTTCAAAACACGGTGCAAAATAAAACTATTAGTTTAATACTTCAAAAATTTTATAATACTTTTTTTTAAAAAAAAATTCAAATTATGGATAAAACATTAAAAGACAGAGTAAAACGCTTTCTTACTGTTGAGCGTTTAACATACTCCGAGTTTGGGAGAATGGCGGGCGTTTCTGCTGCGTATGTCAACAGTATAAAGAAAAGTATTTCTTTTGAAATGCTTGAAAAAATAAAAAATATAAACCAACATTTTAAAAGTTTGAGCGGTCGGGCTACTGATAAACCAAAAGGGGGCAAAGCCCCCGGACTACCGAACAAGCACAAAAAAGGTTGTGAAATTCACTTCACAACCTTTTAAATTTTTAAAATAATTTATATGCGTATTCAAAAATAGCATTACTAATTTCATTATGCAAATCGCAAGGCGAAAATTCTGTATCTTCATCGTGTGTAATTTTTGAAATATTTGTAAGGATATTAGTTAATTCATCACCAAAATGGTATTGATTAATAAACAATGTAAGTTTCCAAGTCCCGTAAGACACCCACTTTTTATTCACACTAATAAAAATAGGATTTTCGCTTTCAATTTTTTCAGAGATTGAGTCGGTTAATTCTAATAGTTGATTCTTATTTTTAGCAGAATTAACTGCATTTAAAATTTCGTCATTATAATTCATTTATTTTCTAAATTATGCCGCCTTAAAACTTGCAACTATGCAAGAACTTAGCGGCTGTTAGTTTTTTTTACTATAGATTAATCGGCAGGACATTGCGGAATAGGAGCAATGCAAATATACTCCTCTCCGTATGTTAAAATTTCATTGCCGTTTTCGTCATAACCGACGCAAAAATTATCTTCGATTATGACTTTTTTACAAAAATTGCATTTAACATTTCCCGCAAACTTGCAGTAAGTTAAATTATTTTCTTGTAGCAGATTTAAAGCGGTTAAAGCCTTTTCTATTTTTTCTACAGAAAGGCTTTTTGCTCCTTTCAAAAAGGCATTGAAATTAGCGTAATCAACGCCAATTTTCAATGCAAAGGCGCGGACAGAAAGTCCGCTCGCTTTAATTTTTTTTAGTAATAAAGTACGTAACATAATTTTTATTAAAAGAAATAATACAGTGTGTGAGGAATATATTCATTTTCAGAATAATAAGGATTATAGCGGGTATTTAAGTCATTAAATTTTTGATTGATAAAAATAGATTTAGATTTTTTTTGAATATAAATCTTCAATATAAGTTTTAATATCTTCATCATCAAAGGCTAATCCTTCTTGATGAAAATCTAACATATATTGAATTGCAGCGTCATTGACAGACATATTCACTTTTTTTAAGAAAAAGTCATAATCAACATCGAAGTTGATGGACGCTGCTAACACATTAGCATAATGCCATAGTGCATTATCCCAATCTCCGTCTTCAATTTCAACCTGAAACCACTCTGGGTCATTATCATATCCGACTTTTAAGCCTTCAAGCATATCACATTTACGTACAAGTACGCTAAAATTATAACCTGCTTCATAACATTGAAGCATAAATAAATTTCTATCCTCAAAGGACATATCTTTCCACTTTTTCATAGCATTAAATTTTTAAAAAATTTTTAAACTTTTTACATCGCAAATGTAGTAACATTTACGACATTAACCAAACAAAAAGTGTTAAAAACTGTTATAGTAAATGTTAATATATATTAATATCTACGATACAACAATATCACACACCGTAACAACTTGATATTCAACACCTTATAAAAAAAAAAACAAAAAAACAATAACCTTGTTAGGACTCTTATAAAGAATAAGACTAACGAGGTTATTGCTATAATAATAGTGTACAAGACACGCGAAATGAGATAAAAAAATCTATTTATTTAATGTTTTAAATTTTCGTCTTTCAAAGTAATTTTTTTTGCGGCTGGGTGTGTTTTATTGTAATTCTTAACCCTGCAAGAGGGGCAACAAAATTTCGCATTTCTCGCAATTTGCGATTGCGTTAAGACGTTACCACATTCAGCACATTTTTTAACGTTATTTGACGGCGTTAAAATAACGTTTTCAACGTCAGACACGCCACACGTGCTAACGTTATCAGATGTTATTTTTTCAGTCGTTTCAGGTGTTAAAGAAACTTCATTAAAACCGATTTTTTTAACGATATTATCTGCATTTTTTTTCGATTCTTTGTGCGCAATTTCTTTAGTTTTAAGGTCGTTTTCGAGTTGCGCAAAGGCTGTATTAATTAAAGAGAATTTTTGCGAAAAACACACATTTAAGCCGTTATCGATAAGATTATTTGCTTTTGTATAAATTTCATCAATGCTTTCTTTGTATTCGTTTTCGGGTGCGTCTTGACCTGAAATTTTACACCAAAAAAACCACAATCCGGCGGAGCATACCACCTGAATAAACATTATAAAAGCGACAATTTTATAATATTTATCACTTGTCGCAATAGTTTTAGCGTTATTGTTTGCAAGTTCAGTTTTACGCTCTGTTTCAAGACTTTGCATTTTGTTATTTAATTCTTTTTTGTAAGAAGTAATTAAATCAAACCCTTTTGCAATTTCATTATTTTGCGCTGCTGATAAAATACAACGTTCACCATTTTTCCAGCATTCAGGATTTTTTTGAATGTTGGAAATATAACTTTCAACGTGCTTTATATTTTCGCGTGCCTCGTTCTTAGCCTCTGAAATCAATGTATTATATTTAGCATTGATTTCTTTACTAAAATCTTCATTATTAGTGTTATACAATGCAATACCGTTACAACTGATAACGAAAGAAATAGAGAATGTTAGAATTGCGCAAAACAACGGCAAAATTGCAGTTTTAAAGTCGACACGTAAAGCGAATTTAAAGAATTTAGCAAGAAATAGAGCATTTAACCCCTCTATTAATAAAAGCGTTAAAACGCTAAAAATCTTTGCTGCTGTATAAGAATTAAGAAAAGCAAAGTAAAAATTATCAAGGTAATAATACCCGGAGAAGATTGAAACCGCTGATGTAGCGATTTTAAGAATTAACGTTAAAAGAATAACGCTTAACCACTCTTTTTTGAAAGAGTATTTTTGCCAGCTCCGAATAGCAAAATTTTTAATGAAATTTTGTAAATAATTCATAATAGTTTTATCTTTAATGTTTGAGTATAAAAAGTAAAATAATACTACAAAAATAAAACTATTAGACTAAACGACAAAAAAAAAGACGTGAAAAAATAAAAATTCACTTTTTTTTTGTTAGTATTGAAGTTTCAAAATATCTTTCAAACAAAAAAAAAGTTTTTCAATCAGGCTTTTTATTTTTAAGACTGTTGATAACGTTAATAAGTTCGTGAAATGCAATTGTATTATCGGTTAATGCTTGTGTACAATCAGAAATGATTTGCGTTAAACGTTCATTTTGCGATTGCAAATAATTCAAATGTTTTTCGTTTGCTTCTTTAACGATATTCATTGCATTATCGTTTTGCTTTAATTCGCTCTTAACAAAGTAATATAATACGTAAAACAACACAACGCAGACAGCGACCGGGAATGCAGTATTTTGAAAAATGTTTGTAAACTCATTCATTATCTTTTTTATTTTTTATCATGCAAAAAAAAATCGATTTTTATAATGTTTTAGCGACTTCGCGGTTTTGATACTCTGACATTTATAAGTTATAACTCATAGTGCAAAAATACAACTGTTAGATGAAATTTCAAAAAATAAGCGAATATTTTTGCAATTTTACTTACGTTAATTTATACATCTTACGATTGCCGTCTCGGATTCCGACAACGATTGTTGTAAAAGGAAAACAAGTTTCAGGAACTTGCGCAAGTTGTTCTTTTATTGCTCGCGCATTTGTAAAAAATTTGCCTTCACCTGTTTCAGGCGAAGTAAAATGTACAAGAAATCGTCCTGTGCCGTGCTCTGTTTTAATATTTTGCACGACACTAAGAATCGTAATTTCTTTGTTGGTAATTTCGTCAATACTTAGACGTTTACAAGCGTAATAATTACTTGTGTTGTCGTGTATAACACCTGAATTTACGAGGTCTGCAAAACTATTCATATTATATCGTGCTCATTACAGATATTTTCAACTTCTTGTTTTAATGCAATACGCTCTGAAAGGAATTTTTTATAATTAACGATTTTGTCAAAGCAAATATCAGGCTCGTAAAGTTCGAGTTTCGCTGATGTATATTCGTTAATTAATTTATTTTCAAAATCATTACCATACAAATCGGTCATGATTTTTTCAAAAACTTTATTTTCCGTTACAGGGAAAGAGATGAAAAATTCAAGCGCGGAAAAGCTTTGAAAATCTTCGCTGTTATCCTCTTTTATATCAAGTCTGATGAAAACGCCATTTTTAACGTTCTCAAAATTTTCAGGTCTGTTTTTATAATATACTCTTTTCATATCCTTTAAGTATTTTATGTAACAAATATCGGCTATTAGAATGTTTTGCCCAGCCGAGCCATGAGGCAATCTTTTTTTTAAAATTTTCAAGCGTTAAAGATTTGTTTTTTAGCGCTTTCGCTACGTTTCGACAAAAATTTTGTTTAATACTTTTACGCATTAATTTTTGCCGACGGAAAAAACGGAACCCGACATAATCCAGCGCACGCCCAGTTCTATCGTTGCGATTTTCCGAAATCGGAAAAATTTGATAATTATCTTTAATTTGTAATTTCAAATTATCTTCGAGATATGTTTTTATGTTATTAAAAACTTCGTGAAGACGTTGCTTCGATTCGTTGTAATAACAAATATCGTCTGCGTATTCTGTGCATTTGACTTTTAATACTTCGTTGCAATAATGCATGAAGTAAGCAAGATAAAGATTTGCAAGAAATTGCGATAAATAATTTCCAACAGGTAAACCACTCGCAGAATCAATGATTTCGGCAAGAAGTTTTAAAGTTCTTTTATCCTTAATCTTTTTACGAATTATTTGTTTTAAAATATCGTGGTCGATATTAGGGTAAAATTTTTTAATGTCGATTTTTAAACAATAAAGTTTTTTATCTTTAAATGATTTAATTATCTTTTCGACACAATTTGCACAAGCGGAAATTCCTCTTCCTTTTATGCAACTATAAGTATTAGATGTAAAAATTTTCGTCCATATAGGTTCGAGAATATTCATAATTGCATGATGAACGATTCTGTCAGGGAAAAAAGGCAGTCGGTAAATAATACGCTCTTTCGGTTCGTAGATAGTAAAAACAGTATAAGTAGAAGTCTTATAAGTTTCTGACTTTAAGACTTCGTGTAATGAATTAAGATAATAATCTTTGTTCTTATCAAACATCATCACGCCTTTTTGTTTTTCTTTACCTTTTCGCGCTTTTATAGCAGCAAGTTGAAGATTATCGATACTGATAATTTTTTCATATAAATTATTAATACGTTTCATCTGCTTTGTACTTTGCGAGCGTTCGACTAATCTACTAACACGCTTAACGATTAATATTTTTTTCGCCAAGAGGCGAGGCAATTTTCTTTTTTAATTTACTTTTTATATTTTACAAGCATAGCTGCGAGCCGATATTGGCGTTCGCGTTGTCGGGGGCGTTGTTCGTATTGCCGTAGACGAGACCGCACTGCGCACCGTTATTCGCTCTACCTCCGAAGTTACAACCCCGCACGAAGAAAACCTACCTTTTTTTTTTACACTCTACCGCGACGGTCGCGCATTGCGCTCCATTTACGCTTTAAAGCAGAGCCGCGAGCCGATAGAGGCGAGCGCGCTGTCGGGGGCGTTGTACGTATAGCCGCAGACGAGACCGCACCGCGCACCGTAAGCCGCCCTACCCCCGAAGTAACAACCCCGCACGGAAATATCCGAAGAGGGTAATTGAGAGCCGTAATAAAAATCACAATAATAAGTAGCTGAATTGCCGGCGAATTGATTTGCGATAATATCGCCGTTGCTGCCGAAAATTATTTCTTTTATAAAATTATCACTACGCACTTGATTTCCGATATACTCATATTCAGAATAATCAACCGAAGAAAATTTATCACAATCAGTTTGTATAAATACAGCAGAATTCCCTTTTGCGGAGACTTCAACGAGAATTCCGTCAGTCCATTGCCATATATGCGCGAATGGATTTTCTATTCCACGATAGCGCGGCACTTCTGCTGCGTATAAGATATTATTATCAACATCTATAACGTTATAAGTCTTAATATTTGTTGTGTTACCGAACTCGTCCGTATACCCGCAAGGGACAAAGGGATTATAAGCATTAAAGCGATTCCATGCGTTATCTGTCCACATCGAAACCCCATTACCTAATCCTCCTTGTTTGAATCCTTCACCTGTTAATTCTGCGTCGAAAGGTTTTTGCGTATTAAGTGTTGCGAATTCGACGACAAACAACCAATATAACAAGCGTTGTGCTTCATAAGTCATGCAATTCCAGCGCGTATCAGGGATACCGGCGACAGTATGTCTGTTACGCGCGTAAGTTCTGAAATTAGTTAAATTAATATTACATACAGGACGCCCTAACAATTCGCGATATGTATTATCCCAAGCAGCTGTGTTATTGCCACCTCGAAAATTTACGCTATTATTAACGACACTTGAAAGTTTTAGATTAACGCGGTCTAATGCTGCTTCGTAAGCAGATATGAACATTTCAGGACTTTTTTTAAATCCTAAAACCGGGACTGCCGAAAATAGAACCTTGTTAATAGTACCTTCCGTAATGAATTTAAACCAAAACTCTGGTATTTTTACCATAACTTGTCCCAAACTTCCGTCTCGCGTTTCGGTTGTCCAATCTGTCTGATTTGAAAACGGTGAAAAAGTTCCGTCATCGGTCAGTAAACCTCCAACAATTTGATTATGAACTGGCAGCGTTGCATGTAATGATAAATTACCGATTCGAGTACACTCCGGCGAAGTGTCTTCTGTATCCCACTGTACACCGTAGACACTTCCGTTATACTGATAGTCGTCAACTGATTTATTTGCTAACAAAAATTGTCCGTGAGTGTAGATAGCACCAAGAGAATTAATTATACAATAATCCAAGTAACGTATGTCAGGCTTGCCTTGCCGTGCGATAAGATTATCGTATGTTATATAATAGTCGTTGCTCGGAGTGTAAGAAAATTTAATATTCTCTAATGCCGTTAGGCTGTCGAGATTAATAAAACGAGGTTCACTGTCATTGCTGTCGTATGCAGACCAAATAAGCGCGGGCTGAGTGTTTGTTTGTGTAAAAGGTGGATTAGCAATAATATCAACGCCTTGCACATTAATAGTAGTAGAAGCGATACTGCTTTTTATTAAATGACTTTGAAATCCAAATGCGCCAAGACCGTTCGACACGCCAAGCGCGATTAATTCATTATTGCTATTAGTCGCATATGGAAAAGCAAATACAGCTCGATAGTTAGATAACAGAATGCTAACCCAGAGATATCTGATGTAAGGGCTTGTCATATCAGCACCGACCTCCGCGCCGATTAGACCAGCATATACCGGAACGATGTTAATACGATTACCTTTATAATAATAATTGCTCCCTTGAACGCTAACAGGATTTGTGTAATCCCAAGCACCGTTAACGTTTAAGTATGGATAAAATATCATATTACCGTCAGGTGTAGCAGGTAGCGAAGGGTTCACGAATAAAGCAGGGTTAAAGCATACTATAAATATAGATTCGTCTAAGAGACCTCTAATAATATAATCAGACGTACCGATATTTTTCTCTCCTAAATAATATTGCTCAAAGAAAGTCCCATCGAAATTATAAATTTTTAATTTCCTGTTAACGTTATAAGCAAAAGAGTCCGAATTTTGTGTTATCGTGAACGGTGGATTTTTTTTATAAAAAAAACCGTTCGTCAAATTATTTTCAGAATCGTCTTCTCCCTGATACTGCGCAATTTCGTTATCTTCTAAAAAGTCGTTAGCAGAAAAAAATTTTGTAACTTTTTTCTGTTTCAAGTCCGTTGTAGTAGTCTGTAAATCAGAAATTTCAGATTCTACGCGCGTAATATCTGCAGGTGTAACGTTGCTTTTTTTCTGAAAACAATCTTTTAAGAGAGGGTTATATTCGTAAGGCATAGCGTAAAGGATTAAGGATTAACACACTCTGTTTCAATACAATTTCCGGAAGTGTCGTAAGTAAAATTACGCACAAAAATAGCCGTATTATTATCGTAATACGTCATGGACAAAACATTACCGTTAGCGTCGAACGTACGCACAACTTTGCGATTTGGGACAAATGTCCACGAATCGCGCGCTAATTCTGTAAATAAATTTCCTAACATTTTATTTTTTACTTAATTGAGTTACAAAAAAAATTAAGATACCGCCAGCCAACAAACCCAATAATAAACCACCGCCATTGTTACCGACATTTTGTAAATATCTTTCTTTTATCATATCTAATAAGTCAGCCCCTTTTGCGTAATGACTATTTTTATTGCGCCGGGCGGTCTGTATTAGATTGTATAATGTTTCAGGGTCTGTTATACCGTTATTAACTGCATTATTAACGATATTAGCAAAGTTATTAAAGTTGCCTTGACCGTTATAACAGCCATACACAAATTGTAACAATAAAGCAGGGTTATTATCAACAATTTTTTTAGCCTTAGAATTTAAAGCAGATGAATAATTTTTATAACGGTCAGAAATTATTTTTGCTGCAAGTTCCCTAAGTTGCAATCCGACTTCCTTAGGTATTTTTTTGCCGTCCGCTTTATCGTTATAATAAGAAGTATCGCCGTGATGAGTGTTATACCAAGCGTCTACCAGTTGCCAAAATGCTTTACCATTTGCAGAAGAAGTAACATCAGGACCCCCCGCTTTTCTGTCAAGTCCAAACATAGTTTCACCACTATTAAGCATTTGGTCTCCATTTTTAAGTTTTGCTTTCATATCAGGGTGATAATACCCACCCTCATTATAATCAATAATTAGGAGAACTAAATCATTCGTACTCATTTCAAATAAAAATTAGATTTTACGACAGCGTAAGTTTCTCCAGTAATGCTAATGTAATAATAATAAATATCATCTTCTCTCTGACATCTACCAACAAAATCACCATTTTTAAAGGTTTCAGCGATAACACCGCCATATTGATTTACATT
>Ga0326511_10000869_pt1 | contig 26088 bp, 19 predicted proteins | sample 0_2496_0518_D_FD_203701 | JGI IMG/M metagenome (GOLD analysis project Ga0326511, IMG submission 203701) | Bovine rumen microbial communities from UC Davis, California, United States - 0_2496_0518 | ecosystem: Host-associated > Mammals > Digestive system > Stomach > Rumen | place: USA...
GTAAAATGAACGAAATGCTGAAAATTATTAAGAATTATCCGCTTTCCCTGCTTTGCATAGCACTCATCTGGTATCTGTCCATCTGGTTCTTGCCACCCGAGGAATTGAAGTTGCCCAACATCAACTTCATGGACAAGTGGACACACTTCGTCATGTATGGCGGCACCTGCTCGGTCATCTGGTGGGAATACCTACGCCAGCATATCACGCTTGACAAGAGAAAGCTTTTCCTCTGGGCATGGCTCGCCCCTGTGCTGATGGGTGGCCTCATCGAACTTGTTCAGGCATACTGCACCACCAACCGCTCTGGCGAGTGGCTCGATCTCCTGGCTGATGCCACGGGCTGCACGATTGGAGCAGTCATTGGATGTGGAATGGAAATGGTGAGAAGAATAAAAAAATAAAAAAGGCGTTCACCCCTCACCATTTTGTATATGGGTGAACGCTCAGAAAGGAGTTGTAATATCGGCGGTCTCCTGTCACCTCCTCACCTATAAAGGCGGGTTTTTCGTATGACTCTTCGGGCGAGGCCAACTCTACCTCAGCCATCACAAGTCCCTCGTTTTCTCCATAGAACTCATCTACTTCGAAGGTGTGGCGCCCACTCTTCACCAGATAGCGTGTCTTGTCGATGACGCCAGACTCGCAGAGCTTGAAGAGATGCTCGGCCTCATCGAGGGTGATTTCCTTTTCAAACTCATAGCGACTCAGTCCACCATCGAGCGACGGGCCTTTGATGGTCAGAAAAGCAGAGCGGTCACGACGGCGTACTCTGACGGTACGCCCGTGACCGCTACAGATGTAGCCCTGCTGAATGCGGCTGCTGTCGAAGGCCAGTTGCTTGTAGCTGTCGTCCTTGACAAGGAACTTACGTTCGATTTCCAGTCCGCTCATGGGTTAGTACATCAGATACATGGTGTAGGCCATGTAGAGAATGGCGAGCAGAATGAGCACGCCGAAAATCCATTTGATGACTTTTTCTCCCTGCTGGGCCTGTTTCTTCTCGTAAGCACGCTGCTTGGCATTAAGGTGCTTTTCTTCTTGTTTTTTCTTGGACATAATATTTGATTTTTAAAGTTAGTCTCTTACTCTTCCGTTACTGGGAACTCCATCAGATAGGCCTTGATGAAGCCGTCGAGCTTGCCGTTCATCACGCCATCGACGTCCGAGGTCTGGTAGTTGGTGCGATGGTCTTTCACTCGCTTGTCATCAAAGACATAGCTGCGTATCTGACTACCCCACTCTATCTTCTTCTTGCCTGCCTCAATCTTGGCCTTTGCCTCCAGACGCTTCTTCATGGCCCGGTCGTAGAGTTGTGAACGCAACAGCGTCAGGGCACGTTCCTTGTTCTTCGGCTGGTCACGGGTCTCCGTGTTTTCAATGAGAATTTCCTCTTCCTCACCCGTGTCGGGGTCGGTGTACCAATAGCGAAGGCGCACACCCGACTCCACCTTGTTCACATTCTGGCCACCGGCACCACTGCTTCTAAAGGTGTCCCAAGAGAGCTTGGCGGGGTCAACATAGACCTCAATGGTATCGTCGACCAATGGGGTGACGAAGACTGAGGCAAAAGAAGTCATACGCTTGCCCTGGGCATTGAAGGGGCTGACACGCACCAAACGGTGCACTCCATTCTCGCTTTTCAGATAGCCGTATGCATATTCTCCTCCTTCTATTTGCATCGTGACGCTCTTGATGCCGGCCTCGTCACCGTCGAGCAGGTTTGAAATGGTGACCTTGTAGCCATGGGCTTCGGCCCAGCGCATATACATTCGCATGAGCATCGACGCCCAGTCCTGTGCCTCCGTGCCACCAGCACCACTGTTTATCTTCAGCACAGCATCCATAGGATCTTCCTCCTGACGCAGCATATTCATCAGCTCCAGCTGCTCAATGGCAGCGATGGCCTGATTGTAATCGGCATCTACCTCTTCCTCGCTGACCATCTCGTCTTTATAAAAGTCGAAAGCCAGTTGCAGCTCGTCGGCTTTCAGCCTGACGTCGTTGTAGCCATCTATCCATTTCTTTATAGACTTCACCTTTTTCATCTGCGTCTCGGCCCGCTTGGGGTCGTCCCAGAAGTCGGGGGCCTGCGTACGCAGGTCCTCTTCCTCCCACTCCATCTGCTTCTCGTCAATACGCAGATAGTGGCGCAGCTTTTCAGCTCGGTCTAATATGTCCTTTAATTGATCAGTTGTTATCATATTTTAGTATATTTCCACTTCAAATCACCACAGACGTTCCCTTACTCCTCGTACATCTTGTCGATCTCTTTTTTATAGTTCTCATTGAGGACGCGGCGCTTGATTTTGAGCGTGTTGGTCAGTTCACCACGCTCCAAAGAGAATGCACGAGGCAACAGGGTGAAGCGCTTAATCTGCTCATAGTGGGCCAACTGCTGCTGCAGGGTGTCGATGCGCTCCATCATCATGTCGTAGATTTGCTTGTTCTGGCAGAGGTCCTCGCGACTCTCGAAGTCAATCTGGTGCTCACGGGCATACTCCTCAAGCAACGGATAGACGGGAATGATGAGAGCAGAAACGAACTTGCGCTGGTCGGCGATGATGGCGATCTGATCGATGTACTTATCGACCAGCAGCTTTGACTCAATCATCTGCGGAGCGATATACTTGCCATTGGAGGTCTTGAAGAGGTCCTTGATACGCTCCTTGAGGAAGAGCTCGCCATCCTTCAGATAGCCCGAGTCACCTGTCTTAAAGTAGCCGTCCTCGGTGAACGACTGGCGGGTGAGGTCTTCACGGTTGTAGTAGCCACGGGTAATGGTCGGGCCTTTCAACAGGATTTCACCCTCGTCACTAATCTTGATGCTGAGTCCCTCAATGGGAATACCTACGGAGCCTACCGTCCAAGGCTTGCCTATATGGTTGCAGCTAACGGTGGCCAACGACTCGGTGAGACCGTAGCCCACGTCCATGCAAATACCGATAGAATGGACAAACTCCTCGACGTGGTGACTCACGGTAGCACCGGCAGTGGGGAAGAAATGAGCATTCTCCAGTCCCAGTTCCTTACGCACCAGCGAGAAGATGGTTTTGTTGAGCATCTCGTATTCCAAATGTAAGGCCATCGGCGGACGACGTCCTTTCGACAGATAGTCTATGTTGTGCTTGCGACCTACGCTGAGGGCATGGTGGAATAGTTTGCGCTGCACGGCACCTGACTTTTCAATCTTCTCCTGAACGCCCATGTAGACTTTCTCCCAGAAACGGGGTACGCTCGACATACAGGTGGGATGAGTTTCACGCATGGACTGCTGCACCTCCATCGGGTGGGTATTGACAATGAGGCGGGCGCCCTTGGTCAGACACAAGATTTTCCAGCCCTTCTCAAAGATATGGGTGAAAGGCAGGAAGTTCATCACACGATCGTCCTCGCCTACGGGTACGCACTTATTGTTAGCCTCCATCGCAGCATGATACTGGCCGCAGGTCAGGATGACGCCCTTCGAGTCGCCCGTGGTACCACTGGTGTAGAGGATGTTGGCCACATCATCCATCGACGCTTCCTGCTGGCGTGCCTCCACCTCCGTCTGCCGAGGAAGTCCCTCGCCCAGACGCAGGAAATCGGTGAAATACATCGACGTAGTGTCACCCTCATCCATACGAACGGCCGGGTCGAACACGATGATGCGCTCCAGTGTGCGGCAGGTGGAAAAGACGCGGTGGGCCTTGTCATACTGCTCCTGCTCGCCCACGAAAAGAAAACGTATCTGAGCATCGCCAATCATAAACTGTATCTGCTGTTCCGATGAGGTAGCATAGAACGGAATGGTTACCGCACGAATGCCCCATGCGCCGAAGTCACAGAACAGATACTGCACCGAATTTTGCGAAAAAATGCCTACATTCTCCTGCACTCGGACACCCAGATTGAGCATGGCGTTCGACACTTTCTTTACCATTTCCGAGAACTGATTCCAGGAATACGACTTCCACTCCGTACCGCCGAAATCCTTGTATATCAAAACTTCGCGGTCTCCATACTTCTTGGATTGGTCGTGGATAAGTAGCGACAGATGGCTGTTTGTTTGCATAAGCACATTTTATTAATCACGTGCAAAAGTACGCAAAATCACCGACAATGCCAAACAAATCGCTGTTTATTTCGCGAAGTGCTCGTTTCATCTGCATTTTTCCCGCCTCTTCAACGGAAATAGACAGAACTAAGACATCCATCAAACGAGAAATTGGCACGAAGGGAAATCCCTGTTCGCGCCAATTTCTATTTTGTTAAAAGAAGCATGAACCTTAGAGCAGGTTGGCACGCTCAATATCCTTGAAGTAGCGATAGGTACCCACCTTCAGCTCGTCGCAGGCAGCGTCATCAGCCACGATGATGCCGTGCTGGTGCATCTGCAGAGCAGAGATAGTCCACATGTGGTTAACAGAACCCTCGATAGCGGCCTTAAGGGCACGGCACTTAGCATGACCATTGACCAGAATCATCACTTCCTTGGCTGCCATTACTGTACCTACACCTACGGTCAGAGCGGTCTTGGGCACCTTGTTGATGTCATTCTCGAAGAAACGGGAGTTGGCAATGATGGTGTCGGTAGTCAAGGTCTTCTGACGGGTACGGCTGGTGAGGCTGGAACCCGGCTCGTTGAAGGCAATGTGGCCATCAGGGCCAATACCGCCGAGGAACAGGTCGATGCCTCCGGCCTCTTCAATCATCTGCTCGTAGTGTGCGCACTCAGCGACCAGGTCTTTGGCATTGCCATTGAGGATATGGATATTCTCTTTAGGACAGTCAATGTGATTGAACAAATTGGTGAACATGAATGAATGATAGCTCTCGGGGTGCTCTTCTGGCAGGTTGACATATTCGTCCATGTTGAACGTGAGCACGTTCTTGAACGAGACCTTGCCTTCCTGATAAGCCTTCACCAAGTTGCGATACATACCGATAGGTGATGAGCCAGTGGGCAAGCCCAGTACGAAAGGCTTCTCCTTCGTGGGTTTTGCGGCGTTGATACGGCTCACGACATAATTTGCTGCCCATTGTGACATCAAATCATAATTCGGTTCAATAATAACTCTCATAATTTTGTTGTTTAGTGAATAAAATAAATATAAAGTTTATTTAAAGACTTTCTGCATGGTACCGTCTTCCCTTCTGATGAGGCAGATACGAGGACGGGTAAAGGAGTTGATGCGGCGACCGTTCAGGTCATAGACGGCAGTGGTGCGCTGCTGGGCGTTGCGTATATCGCGAATGGCAGTCGTTCCGCCCAGAAAATCAAACGAGATCAGGCCGTCGTCATCCATCCTGATATTGGTGATGGGCTTCGAAAGCATGTAACTGCCTTCGAGATTGGGATAATTCATCTTAGCAGCAGGCACAGAGCTGTCAGTCAATGCGTCATTAACGAAGACGGTGGAATCGGTGGACCACGGATAGGGCGATGTGCTCAGATGCTTGTTGTTCAATCGACCAGAGTTAGCCCAAGATGAAGTGTTGACAATCAGGTTGTCCCAGGCATCGTAGTCCAAATTGTCGGCATGAACCAGTTCGAAGCGTCGCTTGTTGGGACTATTGTTCACCGTATTGCCTGACCAGACTGACTTGTCATAATTGACATGATAGATGACCAGACCCTTGCCGGGGATGCCAAAGTCCCAGCCCTTTTGCTGGCGGTTCTCGAGTAGCAGCCACTCGCTGCTGGAATGCCTGATGAGGTAGACAGGGCCGCCCTCTGCCGAAGGCTTCATATCTGTAATGGTGGCTGGCTCGGTCAACTCAATGGGTTCGAGCCATCCCATCAACATCTTTTCCGTGGGCGTATAGTTAGGGGGGCACCATCCGTAGTTGGTGAAGTTACCGCCATCCATCATGTCCCACTCATCAACCACCGAATAGCCTGCATTGCTATTGGTGGGATAGATATCGGGCAGTCCGAGACTATGAGAGAACTCATGGATGATGGTTCCAATACCGCATGAGGATTTGTTAGGCCACAATTCGGCACTGGCCGTATAGTTTGATATGGTAAGGTTGTCGGGTGTCGTTATCGAACTGAAAGAGGAGGTACTGGGCCAGATGTATCCGTAGGTGCCACTACTGTTGCCTGTGTATCCGGCATGGATGTAGATGACCTGGTTCACACTACCATTGCCATTCCAGTCGTAAGGTGAGAAATCCATGTCGGCCTGCTCTTGCAACATGAGACGTGTAGCCTCTTTCATGGCCTCTGACTGATAGTTTCTAACACTGCTGGTGGGATTAGTATATGGTTGCGCCTTGGTGCTTACCTTATAAGGACCAAAGACGTCAAACTGCAAGTTGAGTATGCCATTGGACTGGGCCTGAAAGTATTCGGCTACACAGCCCACTCCACTACGCTGATGAAAGCCCGGCGTGTTGAACATGTCGTTGTATCTCTGCTTCGGGTCTTCCGTGGAGAAGTCTGTATCAGAATAAGAAACAAGAACGACCAACTGCCGATAGATGCGGTTGGGGTCCCAGTTGTTGTTGATACTTGGCAAGCGCATGGGGCGTACTCCACGAGCCAAGGCTGCCTCGTCAGTTTCTATGTTGGGGGTGCATCCACCTCTCAACATCCTGTCGCCTTGGGCAAGAAGAGCCAAAGGCGACAGGGTGAGAAGTGCAAGACAAAGAGCAATTACTTTGCGCATGGAGTCAAAGGTTTCAGTTGCTTGAAGAAGTCATTACCCTTGTCATCCACAAGAATGAAAGCGGGGAAGTCTTCGACTTCAATCTTCCAGATAGCCTCCATACCCAGCTCAGGATATTCAACGCACTCAATGGATTTGATGCTGGACTGCGACAGCACGGCAGCCACACCGCCAATAGTGCCCAGATAGAAGCCGCCATGCTTCTGACAGGCCTGCGTCACCACATCACTGCGGTTGCCCTTGGCAATCATCACCAGCGATGCACCGTTGTCCTGGAACTCATCCACATAGGGATCCATACGGTTGGCCGTGGTCGGGCCCATCGAGCCGCAGGGATAACCCTCTGGGGTCTTGGCAGGACCAGCATAAAGCACAGGATATTTCTTAAAGTAGTCGGGCATTCCCTCACCAGCGTCAAGACGAGCCTTCAGCTTGGCATGAGCGATGTCGCGGGCCACGATGATAGTTCCCTTCAGGTTGACACGAGTCGAAACGGGATACTTGGTCAACTCTTTGCAAACAGCCTCAATGCCTTGGTTCAGGTCAATCTCGATGCCCTTTGCACCTTCGCCCGGTTTGGCATACTCCTCGGGAATCAGCTCACAGGGGTTCGAATCCATTTTCTCAAGCCAGATACCATCCTTGTTGATCTTGGCCTTGATATTACGGTCGGCCGAACAGCTGACGCCCATACCGATGGGGCACGATGCACCGTGACGAGGCAGGCGAACCACACGGATATCGTGGGCCAGGGCCTTGCCACCAAACTGGGCACCCAGGCCAATCTTGTGGGCCTCTTCCAAGAGTTTGTTCTCCAAATCAATATCACGGAAAGCACGTCCGGTCTCATCACCCGTGGTGGGCAGTGAGTCGTAGTACTTGATAGAAGCGAGCTTCACCGTCAGCAGGTTCTTCTCTGCACTCGTTCCGCCGATGACAAAGGCGATGTGGTAGGGAGGACATGCAGCCGTTCCAAGACTCTTCATTTTCTCTACCAGGAAAGGCAGTAGTGTGCCCTCGTTCTGAATGGTAGCCTTGGTCATGGGGTAGAAGTACGTCTTGTTGGCTGAGCCACCACCCTTTGCCACCATCACGAAGCGATACTCAGCGCCCTCGGTAGCCTCAATGTCAATCTGTGCAGGCAGGTTGCAACGAGTATTCACCTCGTCGTACATGTTCAGCGGAGCATTCTGTGAATAGCGCAAGTTGTCCTGGGTAAAGGTGTTATAGACGCCACGGCTCAGTGCCTCTTCATCCTCGAAGCCTGTCCACACCTGCTGTCCCTTCTCGCCATGAATGATAGCGGTGCCTGTGTCCTGGCAGAAAGGCAAGATGCCCTTAGCAGCCACGTCGGCATTGCGCAGGAACTGCAAGGCTACGTATTTGTCGTTCTCGCTGGCCTCGGGGTCGCTCAGGATAGCGGCCACCTGCAAGTTGTGCTCACGGCGCAGCATGAACTCCACATCGTGGAAAGCTTGCTGAGCCAGCATTGTCAAAGCCTCTTTCGAAACCTTCACAATCTCCTTGCCCTCGAACTCGGCGACGCTAACGCCTTCTTTCGACAGCAGTCTATACTCGGTCTTGTCTTCGCCCAGCTGGAACATTGGGGCATACTTGAATTCTACTGGTGTTGCCATAGTCGTACTTTTTGGTTATTATTGTTTCGATTTGTTTTCGAACTCACATTAATGCGTGCAAAAGTACATAAAAAAGCCGAAAGCACAAAACTTTCGGCTTTTTTTCTTATACAAGTAGTGTAACTTTTTCAGATGCTACTTGCTATATAGCAACCGTCCATCAGAGGTGATGCCTGCTGCGGTCATTTTAATACGTGTCTGCTTGCTGTTATTGTAGAAGGTAGCAGTGAAGCGACCTTCCTCATCTGTGGTGGCATTGGGATTCCAATAAAGCGTACGGCGATAGTCGGTAGGCTCTGCTGGTTGATGAGTACTATAGTCAGGATGATAGAAATCTTCGGGATAGCTGATACCATGAAACACTAAATGTCGGTCGCGATAAGTCACCTGCTCGCCATCGTTGGGAATCAGCACCATATCGACCGTTGCATCGGCCTGATAGCGCTCCTCTACCATCAGGGAGTCCTCGGTGCGAGGCTCGTAATCACTAAAGACTCGGATGTCCTGCAGACGCTTCAGTTGCAGCTTCCCATAGAGTGACTGCGAAGTGCGATGGGCACGGAATCGCCCTTCTGCAGCCAGACTGCTGGCATCGGGGTCGTAGTTACGATAATAGACGGCACCCTCAATACGTCCGTCAACATGGAAGGAGTTGTAACGGTTCATGTTGCCATAAAGATAACGGCACACCTGCACTGGGAACTGGCGCATGTCGAGTTTGCCAAAGGAGAGGCCTCTGTCGGTGATGTCGTTGTAGAGGTCGTAGGCATCCATGACGAAAGCGGGTTTCTTCCAGTCTATACCACGACGGCCTCTGCGACGGCCCTTCACAGTCACATTTCCAAGCTGGTGAACGTCATTCTCCATATCCAACGCCGACAGGGTGTCCACCAATAGCTCATAAGATATCTCGGGCTGATGCTTCTCGTAATAGGTATAGTCGTGTGTGAACATGGGGTAGAACAGGTTGCGCTTGACATAGAAGTCGGGGTAGGAATGCTCGTCGAACACCTTCGCATCCTTGCGCGAAGCCATGTTCTTCTTGATAGAATCATTCTCCTTATAGGCCTTGATATTCATGTATGCATTGCCATAAAAAGGCGGCACCGCAAACAAGAAATGACCGTTATCCTTCGTCTTCTGCACCAGTCCGGCGGCTACTCCGTCGACAATAATCTCTGCCTCGACCAGCACTTCACGCCGCAGGTTGCCGTGATTTACGCCCACATTGTCGTTGGCCGACCCGAGAGAGCCATACTCAATGACATCTGAACCTTCGTCCTCAATGCGTTCCACAGGTGCGGTGGAGATGAGAGCCTCTTCTTCCTCCTCAGCCCAAGGGTCAACATAATCCTCATCGCTACTTCCATTCTTACGGGCCAGGAAGCCAACGCCATCCTGCCAGCTGCTAATCTCATCGGGCTCCACCTCATTGATGTTAAGCATCTTGTAGACATTGCCCTCTACAGTCATTGTGGTCTCAGGCTGATAGCGCAACTGATAGGCAGTATCGGCATGCTCCTGCCACTTGTATTTGCGCCATCCCTGTACCATCATCAGCAGATCGAGATGACGACGGTGCTGGGCATCATCGGCTTCGAAATAATAAGCGGGATGGGCAATGAAACCAAGCAATTCGCTGGAAAGCAGCATATCGGTCATCAGGTTGCCATCATCGTATGTGGGTTCGTCTGTATTGGTATCGCGAATGGAAACGGAAATGTTGGTGGGTTCTGAGATACCCTCGCACTGAATGGGAATCTCGATTCTCTGATAAGGCTCGTAGGTCGTAATGGCGCTAATGGGAGCGGTAATAAGGTATTCGGACTCACTACCGTCATTGACAAAGAAAAGGCGATCGGCCAAGACCTGGGCTTCATCATTAAAGAGGGTCACATCACAAACGCCCATAGGTAAATCGTCCATAGGAAGCTCAACGACTGCCTTTCCCCGACTCAAATCAACGGTTTGGAAATGCTTCAACACACCACGACAAAGCACAGAAACGGCATATTGGCGATCGGAAGGAAGCTGGGTGGTGGTAATTGTGACCCGGTTACCCTCGAGATGGAAAGCCGCACCCTGCTCCTCAGCCTTTGGCAAATCTGCATGATATTGTTTACCTTTCCACGTAAAAGAGGCCTTCAACCGTTTACTCGTAGGCTTTACAACAAAAGAACCTCGGCCCATGTATTCGGTCTTCACCTCAATAGGAGAAACGTCGGACGAGGAGACGGTGCCCTTGATATCCACAGCCTGCCCATGCTGGTCGGTCACATCAAATGCCACGTGGTTCTCAATGCCAAGCACCAGATGACCGCCCTCTGGATAGAAATTGACTATTAGGTCATCCTTCTTCACCTTGGGAAGACGGGTCTTGGGGCGCTGATACATTCGCCGAGCGTCGTAGTCGCCTTCATTTTCAGGCTTGCTGTACACAGGGAATACACGTGAATAGAGTCCGTCCCAAACGCGGAAATAATCGGCAGCCATCTGCTTGTTGTAGAAGAGCCACGTGTCATGAGTGCTGTAGCGATGGTGACGCACATTGAAGTTCAGCATCCATCGGGTATAGGCTCGCAGTTCATAATAGCCCGAATAAAGCGAATCGGTCAAAGCGAACTGACCACAAGTGAAGCCCTTATGATTAACGACGATCTTCTGTCGCTCAACAACCAAACCGTCGGGCGAAAGCAACTCTACATATAGCAAGCGGCTCATGTCTGTGGGGCAGTGGTTATCAGCACGCACTACATAGGCCTTATACCATAGGGTATCACCAACGAAATAGCACTGGTTGTCAGTATGGATATATACCTTTTCCTGAACTTGGGAAAGGGAAGACTCTTCAAGGGCCTTGCGAACGTCGTCAATATTGCCCCCAAAAGAAGATAACGAGGAGCAAAGGACAACCAAAGCAACAAGAAAACGGTTTGTCATATTCGGGAAGAATTATTAAAAAACACTGAATTAGACGATGAAAAGGACTTTTCGTTTAATTCAGTGCTTGTATTTTCTATTGCTTCAGTCGGAAAGATATCTCGATACTATTCATCTCCTCGACAAACGACTTATCTACCTTCAGCCGCTGCTCTATGGTCGAACAGCTATGGATAACCGTCGAATGGTCTCGACCGCCAATGAGTTTGCCTATTCGGGCACTTGGTATCTTTGTGTACTTCTGTGCCAAATACATCGACACTTGTCTTGCCTGCACATATTCGCGTTTACGACTCTTACTGAAGACATTCTGCTGGGTGACATTGAAATGCTGGCAGACCTTTTCGAGTATATCGTCAACGGTGAGAGGATGGTTATCCACCTTCACGGCACGCTTGATAACGCGGTCGGCCAAATGCATATCTATATGCGAATTGTAGACAATGGAGTGAGCCATGAGGGAGTTGACCACACCCTCCAAGTCGCGCACAGAGCCGTTGGCTGTCTCGGCAATAAACTGGATGACATCAGCAGGAATTTTCAGTCCATCACGACGGCACTTCGAATTGAGGATATCCACGCAAAGCTGAACGTTGGGTTTCTCAAGTTCGGCAATCAGTCCACAGGAGAAACGTGTCAAGAGACGATCCTTCACCCCATCCAAATCCACTGGCGGACGATCGGAAGCCAAGATTATCTGCTTACCCATGCGGAAAAGGTGGTCGAATACATGGAAGAACGTATCAAGGGTCTTCGGAGAATTAGCCCACTCCTGAATATCATCCACAATGAGCACATCAATGGTCTGGTAGAAATTGATGAAATCGTTGGTTGTGTTCTGACGAACTGCATCGGTAAACTGCACTTGGAACAGGCGGGCCGACACATAGAGCACACGCTTCTGTGGATACATCTTCTTTGCCCGCACACCGATAGCATTGATGAGATGCGTCTTTCCGCAACCTGAAGGACCAAAGACGAAGTAAGGATTAAAAGTGCTCTTACCTGGATGCTCGGCAATGGATAGGCCCACAGTACGTGGAAGCTTATTGGAGGCGCCCTCGATAAAGTTCTCGAAAGTCTTCTTCGGGTCAAGCTGAGGATTCAAGTCCTGCGGTACAGCAGCATCGAGCACCGTAGGTGTCTTATTTACACGAGTGGCCGGTTGAGGTCCCTCAATGTCAGCCGGACGTTCTGCCTCAGCGTCCTGAGTAAGATTATTGACTTTATCGGTGACAATGCGGTAGGTCAACCGTACATTAGCATGAAAGCTGTTGGCAAGTGCCCATCCCATGAGTCTAATGAAGTTCTGCTCCAAGTATTCATAGAAGAACATACTTGGCAGCTGCACCAGCACCGTCTTTTCCTGCTCATTGTAGGATTCAAAGACGATGGGCCCGAACCACGTTTTATATATTTGCTCCGAAACGTTCTGCCGGATCAGATGAAGGCAGTTGTCCCAAAGCGCCTGATGACTCTGTTGCATTTTAGGCGTTAATACTTTTAATAACAAAGTTTATGTTACAAGATATGGTCTTGCATCCAGCTTTTCGGTTGCAAAGTTAGGGCAAAAAATTGAAACAAGCAAATTGTTCAAAATCGACAAACAAGTTTACAATCTGCGTAACTTGCTATGATAGGGCCGATTATGATGTTTCACGAATTTTATTCGCCGAAAGCCCTTGTCTATATCCAACCCTATGTAAAACAATTACTTACAAAACAAGAAAAGGGCTTTGCAGCCCGTTTCTTATTTAGATAAAATATATTTTACTTGTCTTTCTTGCCGAAAATAGAGAAATGAACATAGCGTTTGGGATGCCTCTTCAAGTCAATTAGCAATGAATCAGCATCACGCATCGTATTGGAAAGATGGAAATAGAGCGAAGGGTCGCGCATGAGCAGTCCTATGGAACCATCCTTGCTGTTCAGCGCTGCCGTCATCTGCTGCACATTGGCAAGAGTGGCATCTACTTTCTGCATGGTTGCTGCAACATCCACCTCATTAAGCTGTCTTGTAAGACCCTCGGTATTAGCCAGCACGCCATCAGCTTTCTCCATCATCTGAGGCATTTGTTTGTTGAGTGAAGCAGAAAGAAGACTGAGTTGCTGAGAAGTAGCTCGCAAGCTGGTAGTGATACCCTCCACGTTATGAAGCGACTGGGCGAGAGCAGGATCTGCCAAAAGGGCATTGACGCTGGCCAGGATGGAATCCAATTTTGGCAGCATCTCCTGAATCTGGGGCACCATATCGCCTGCCTTGCTCATCACGCCCTTCTGCATACCTCCCATAATCGTGTCGCCCACTGCCAACAAATCCGAAGCATCCTCTCCAAACTTCAGCTCCAGCTTTACGTTGCCAAGTAAGTCACTTGCGATCTCGGCGTGAGTGCCACGAGGAAGACTCAGTTGCTTGTCAAGACCCACAGTAGCCACAATATGATCGGGACGGGCATAGTCATAGCTAATAGCCTCAACCACACCCACTTTATAGCCATTGGCATAAATGGGGCTCGATGCCGATAGTCCACTGACATCCTCAAAGACGACATAATAGGCATTACCGTTTCCCAAGAGGGAACGACCCTTTAGGAACTGCATGCCAAAAAACAACAACACAATACCCACAATAGCCACAAGGGCAATCTTTACCTCATTTGTAATCTTCATATCTCTTGCTTACTTTTTCTTTTTCCGCTTATATTCCTGATAGGCAACTCCAGCATCCACCTTCTCACCATGCTTAAAGGCAATGATGAACGCCTGAGGGAATTTGGGCTGAATCTGCTTACGCAAACGGTAGATTTCATTGTAATTTGTCGATGAGCCTACCGTGTACTTCCAAATACCATTCTCGTTGAAGGCCGACACATCCTGCAGTCCCTTGAACTGCCTGGCACCAGGCTTCAACCTACTCCCACTTGTAAGGAACTGTACCTTGAACACAGCATCCTCTTCGGAAGGAAGTGTTTCTGCTACCGTTTCATTCTGAGCTGGCTCCGGTTGCACCTTCGATGAATCTGGCTTGACATCCGGCTTTTCCTGGATAACTGGCGTTGGTTCCTTAACAGGAGCAACAACAGCAGGTGTCTTTCCTCCCTGATTGTGATTCTTACGATAGGACACAAACGCATTATACATGCCTGTGGCATATTTGTTGAGCGAACTCTCCGCATTGAGGAAAATCTCCTCATCCCTTGTCGAGATAAAGCCTAACTCCACCAAGCATCCCGGCATAGACGTCAAGCGCAATACGGCCAAATTGTCTTGCTGCGCACCTTGGTCCTGTCTTCTGGTAGCTGCACAGACATGCTTTTGCATCAGCTTAGCCAGTTCTATACTTCGCACCATATTGTCCTCTTGCACAAACTCAAAGAAGATATCACTCTCGGGCGCATTCGGATCAAATCCCTGGTAACGCTGTTTATAGTCTTTTTCCTTCAAGATAACGGCATTCTCACGCTTTGCCACCTCCAGATTTTCGATGAATCCCTGTTTTGACCCTGAATGACGGCCCTTACCCAACGTATAGGTCTGAAAGCCTCGGGCAATACGCCCCTTGGACAGCGCATTGATATGAATGGAAATAAAGAGATCCGCTTTGTTCTTATTGGCTATCTCAGCCCGTTGCCAAAGTTCAAGAAAACAATCGGTCTTGCGAGTGTAAACAACTTTCACATCAGGACAGTTCTTCTCCACCATGCGTCCGAAAGCCAATGCATATTTCAACGTGAGATTCTTTTCCTTGCTTATGGCACCCACTGCTCCCGCATCCTTTCCACCATGCCCGGCATCGATGACCAACGTGTAAGCCTTCGCCTCGGCACCAGAAAAAAGCACCAGACAAAGCACGCACATCAGCCATGCAACCACCTTTTTAGATAAAATCATATACATTGCATGCAAAATTACGGATTATTAGCGAGAAAACCGAAATTCAGTCTCGAGTTTTATCATTTATTAAGTGTAGCTCCACCCCAGCGCCCCCACAAACAGCACCCATCGGCGGGTTTAGTTTAGTGAGGCTCAGGTCAATGGCCGTGCTCTCTGGAAAGGCTGCAAACACAGCATGAGCAATGCGCCCAGCAACATGTTCCAACAACTGCGACGGCACAGCCATCTCGCGTTCCACAATATGGCATAGCTCTGCATAGTTGAGGGTATCGCTAACATCGTCGCTCTCCATCGCACGTATAATATTATAATGTACGCGAAGATTCACCAGGAAATCTCCCCCTACCCTACGCTCCTGCGGCAACACGCCATGATAGGCATGCAACCGCAGGTCGTTGATGTATATCGAGCTATTCATTATCCGCACCTTGAGGCTCCGCAGTTCTTACAGATGAGGCAGCCTTCCTGATAAACCAATGGCTCATGTCCACAGACAGGACACTTCTGCCCCTTTGCCTCGGTGCCGTCAGTAACGTACTTTTTCAGGGCACGCTCCACACCGTTTTTCCAAGTGTTGATGCTCTCTGATTGCAACTGCAACGAACTGACTAACTTCAGCACATGATCGATAGGCATGCGATAGCGCAATACGCCGCTAATAAGCTTCGCATAGTTCCAGTATTCAGGGTTGAACTTCTCGCTAAGGCCCTCAACGGTGGTTTTATAGCCGCGCTTGTTCTCAAACTGGAAGTCGTAGCGTTTACCGCCCTCTGGCAACTGCTGCTTGATAATCTTACCCTTAGTTACCGACTTGGGCAGCATGATACCCTCGTCCTCGTCTTGCAAACCGGTGAATATCTCGTAAGGATAGCCATCGAGCAGACCTACGAAGGCCACCCACTTCTCCTTGTTGTTCTGGAAACGCACCACGTCGCATTCCAGGACTTGTGGCCTGACTTCCGTAACGGCAGGATGTTTACAGGGAGCCTCCTGCTTCGGAGCCACTTCTATGTTGTTGTCCTTCACCTGCTGCTCGTCATCGACGTTTTCTTTCTTTTCCTTTTTCTTCACAGAAATCATCACACCTGCACGAGATCCGTCACGATAGATCGTGCAACCTTTGCAGCCAGTACGCCAAGCCTCAACATACAAATTGTTCACCAACTCCTCGTCCACATCGTTCGGCAAGTTTACGGTTACACTGATGGAGTGATCCACCCACTTCTGGATAGCGCCCTGCATGCGCACTTTCATCAGCCAGTCCACATCGTTGGCGGTAGCCTTGTAGTAGGGTGAACGCTTCACCAAGTCATCAATCTCTTCCTGTGAATAACGCTTCTGAGGGTCAAAGCCCTGTACCTTCATCCATTCAAGGAACTTCGGATGATAGACAATAAATTCCTCGAAGGAGTCGCCCACGTCATCCACGAAGTCCACATGTACGTTCGTATCATTGGCATTCACCTTACGACGGCGCTTGTAGAAAGGCATGAACACTGGTTCTATACCACTGGTCGTTTGCGTCATCAGGCTGGTGGTGCCTGTAGGAGCAATAGTCAGACAAGCAATATTGCGTCGACCGTACTTCACCATATCCTTGTATAGTTCCTCGTCGGCATCCTTCAACCGTAGGACGAAGGGATTATTCTTCTCACGCTGAGCATCGTAGATCTCAAAAGCCCCACGCTCACGAGCCATCTCTACACTGGCACGATAGGCATTAAGTGCCAGAGTACGATGCACGTTGACGCTAAAGTCGGTGGCAGCCTGCGTACCATAGCGAAGACCCATAGCAGCAATCATATCACCCTCAGCGGTAATTCCCACACCCGTACGACGACCTTTCGAGCTTTTAGCCTTGATTTTCTCCCAAAGATGCAGTTCTGCCCCCTTCACCTCCATAGATTGTGGGTCTTGCATGATTTTCTCCATGATAAGGTCGATCTTCTCCAACTCCAAGTCCACGATGTCGTCCATGATGCGCTGGGCAGCGCGAACATGCTTCTTGAACAAATCGAAATCGAACGAAGCTTCAGCCGTAAAGGGTTTCTTGACATAGCTGTAGAGGTTGATGCACAACAGGCGGCATGAGTCATAAGGACAAAGGGGTATCTCGCCACAAGGGTTGGTCGATACTGTGCGGAATCCTAAATCAGCATAGCAGTCTGGTATGCTCTCTCTTAGGATAGTGTCCCAGAACAGTACCCCAGGCTCTGCACTTTTCCACGCATTATGCACAATCTTTCCCCACAACTCCTTTGCTTGCACCTCACGCACAAATTGCGGATCGTCGCTATCAATGGGGAATTGCTGTGTGTAGGTTTTACCCTCCACAGCAGCCTGCATGAACTCATCGTCAATCTTCACTGAAACATTGGCACCCGTCACCTTGCCCTCCTGCATCTTCGCATCAATGAAGGCCTCACTGTCTGGGTGTTTAATGCTGACTGAGAGCATCAACGCACCACGGCGACCATCCTGTGCCACCTCACGTGTACTATTACTATAACGTTCCATAAAAGGCACAAGTCCCGTCGATGTCAGGGCCGAGTTGTTCACAGGAGAACCCTTCGGACGAATATGGCTCAGGTCGTGTCCGACACCACCACGCCTTTTCATCAACTGCACTTGCTCCTCATCTATTCGCAAGATGGCGCCATACGAATCGGCGTCACCATCCAGGCCGATGACAAAACAGTTGCTCAGCGAAGCCACTTGATGGTTGTTTCCAATGCCTGTCATCGGGCTGCCAGCAGGTACAATGTAGCGAAAGTGGTCCAACAAGGCGAACACTTCGTCATCGCTCATCGGGTTCTGATATTTCCGCTCCATGCGGCCTATCTCACGGGCCAATCGCCAATGCATATCGACAGGCGACTGCTCATAAATATTACCCTGCGAATCTTTCATTGCATACTTATTCACCCAAACACGGGCGGCCAGCTCATCGCCAGCAAAATAAACAAGTGAGGCTTGCAAAGCCTCTTCATAGCTATAAGTTTTTTGTGGTTCCATAAGGTTTTTGTCTTTCCGAGTGCAAAGGTACTTACTTTCCCCGACATAGCAAACTCTTTTCCTCGAAATATTTTCAGCGCTGACTTTTCTGTCCCAAACTTCTCTTCTTGTCCTTCGACTCTTCTATGAGGCATTGAGCCACCTTTCAGAAGATGTTCAAATGCTCCCAAAAGAGTCAAAATCACTTTAATCTGAAATAGTCGAAATGGGCGATTCCACCCTGACCATAGCAGAAAAGACCTAACCGCACACCTTTCCAATAACCGCTTCGCATGGAGAAGGCCTCGCCTATAGGCTGATAGTGTTTGCCGTCAAAACTATAGAAGAACTGGAACTGGTTGGGAACGACCTCATAGGTAAGGCGCAAGAATACCTTCTTGAAATGTCCTCGATGCACAATGGTACATTCACCATTGGACTCGGTATATACACCTTCGGCGCAAAGTCCGACGCCATGAAACTGCTTGCCTATACAAAGGAGACCTGAGTGGGCGTCACCATTTAGCGTTAGTAAAGTGGTAGCCTCGCCGCTATATCCCACTAACTTCTGTGTAATCATGTTGCGACAATTGCGAAGCTGGTCGGCAGGCAATGCTTGAAGCTGGAGCTGTCCACGACTGAGTTGCCAATGTTCATTTGAGGGATTGTGGCACCACTGCCACTGCAAGCCTAATTCCTTGTCAGAAAACTCATCTGACGTCAGCATCTTTGGAACAGGGGACGTGGTGGGCAGAGGTGATGTCCACACACTCACTGGCTCGCCTATGCCATTGCCGTCAATATCAACTCCCATCAGGGGCCAGTCATCCTTCCATCGGGCAGGTTGAAGATGAACGACACGCCCCAGGACGGGTGTCTCCTGAAAATGATAGAACCACCAAGTACTGTCTACGGCCTGCACCAATGCGCCCTGATGAGGTCCATTGATATTGGTGCTACCCTGTTCCAACACCACACGTTTCTCATAGGGGCCATAAATGTGACGAGAGCGAAGCACCGTCTGCCATCCAGTACCCACACCGCCTTCTGGTATAATGAGGTAGTACCATCCGTTACGCTTCAAGAACTTTGTACCCTCAGCCACAGGTCCTGTATAGACCGTGACACCGTCATCCAATAGCTGTCGTCCATCAGCCGACATACGGTGAACGATGATGGGGCCTGCTCCGTGCTGGCTACGTCCAAGATAGGCCTGCCCATCCTCATCCCAAAAAGGGCAAGGATCTTCCCATTTCTTCACACGCTTCACCAAGTGCAAGGGTGTCCAAGGCCCTTCTGCTTGTTCCGCCGTTGACATATAGAGGCCCTCGTCTGGCGTGCAAAAGTAGACGTAGAATCGTCTATTATGATGGCGTATAGCCGGTGCCCATGAGCCTCCAGCGTAATGTTGCATCGTGTCCCATCCTGGTTCATCGAAGCGTTGATAAATCTGTGCCAGGTAGCGCCAATTCAGCATGTCTGTCGATTCAAGCACCTGCATGCCCATGAAATGGAAGTCGGAAGCCACCATATAGTAGCGATTGCCAACTCGTATCACGTCAGGATCACTGAAATCGGCACAGAGCACAGGGTTTTTATAAGTGCCATTATGCTGATCACCCCAGCCCAAGCAGGGCTGAGCTTGCAAATGTACGGCCAGGCAGAGTGCCATAGAAAAGAATAGGAATCGTTTCATATCTCGGAGGTTGATGTGTCACTTCTTTGAAAACTCGACTGCAAAGATACAAAATTTTTCTCAATCACAGTGCGTATTTCTACACCTTATTATATATACTCTCTTCTTCGCATGCTCGGCTTGATGCTGACAGAGAGGTGAGTAGTGAGTGGAAAGTTGCATTTTTCGCCTTAGGCCTACCGATTTTTTCTCGTTAACTAAGAAAAAAATTCTGTTAGGCCTAAGAGAAAAAAAGCTATCATTTGTCTGTTACGTGATTGTTTTTGGAACTGCAACACTGCAACGCGCAACAGAAAGTTAGTGCCCCAATATCATTCGAAGCAACCAACCGTTAAAAAATCCAAAGAAAGCAAATATTTATAGTACTTTGTATTGCATAGTACCAAGTTTTTACCTATCTTTGCAGCGTCATACCATTCAATCGAAAAGTCATGAACATAGAGAACGCAAAATCGCAGATGAGAAAAGGCATGCTTGAGTATTGCGTGCTGCTACTCCTAAAGCACCACCCGTCGTATGCCAGTGACATCATCCAGCAACTGAAAGATGCCGAATTGCTTGTGGTCGAGGGCACGCTCTACCCGCTGCTCACCCGACTCAAAAACGATGGCCTACTCAACTATCAGTGGCAGGAGAGCACACAAGGGCCACCCCGCAAGTATTATGCACTAAGCCGTGAAGGCGAACACTTCCTTGAAGGGCTCGACAGTGCCTGGACGGAACTCTCAAACACCGTGAACTACCTCAAAAACATCCGTACAGAATTTCATCTTTAAGCGATTATGAAAAAAAATATCACCATCAACCTGTGTGGCCGACTCTTCCAAATTGACGAAGACGCCTACGAGATGCTGCAACATTACACAGACTCTTTACGCTCTCACTTCGGCAAGCAAGAAGGTGGCGACGAGATTGCCAACGACATTGAAGCTCGTATTGCCGAGCTGTTTGACGAACTGAAGCAAAAGGGCAACGAAGCAATCACCATTGAACATGTAAAAGACATCATCACCCGCATCGGCAAGCCAGAACAGCTGACTGACGATGAAGAGCAGGAAGAATCTGACTGGAAAGCCGAGGGGCAGCGTGCCTTCGAACAGGTACGTTCGAAAATGGCAGGCCGTCGTCTGTACCGTAACCCCAATGACAAGATGGTTGCAGGCGTCATGTCGGGTATAGCCGCTTATACGGGTGTCGACGTCACGATCTGCCGATTGGGAGCCGTTCTCTTCACGCTTTGCTACGGCATTGGACTGATTGTCTACATTGTTCTGGCCATCGTGCTGCCACAAGCCAATACCCCAGAGGAGAAACTACAGATGCAGGGTAAGGAGGTGAATCCACAGAACCTGGCCGATGCCGTAGTCGATGACAGACAGCAACCCAGCACGCATTCGAGCGGACTACGCGAAGTGTTCTCTGTCCTCTTGAAAATCGTCATAGGCTTCTTTGTCGGCATTGCCATTCTTGTCGGCTTTGTTCTGGCCATCGCCTTTTTTGGCGTGCTGATGACCACCGTCTTCGCTTTAGCGATGCCAGCCACCACAGCTGTCACCTTACCCTTCACGTTAGGCGGTATGGGATTGACGGAGGTATGGAATGAGCATCCTGCCTTGCTTATCGGCTTTACCATTTCCCTCTTGGCTGTGCTGTTCCTTCCTCTCTACGCCATCATCCACATGATCTTGTCGCTTACTAAGAAAATCCAGCCTATGGGTGTGGTCCAGCGCATCGTGTGCATCGTGCTATGGATGATAGCCCTATTCTGCGCCATTCCCCTGGGCAGTTCTGTAGGCATGCTTCATGATCAGTACAGGTACGAGCGTATAGCTGAGGATAACCAATGGATGACTGATGAAGACCGCGACTATCTGAATGCCAATGGGTGGGTGCTACAAATGAACATCGACTGTCATAACGATTACGTGAAGAATGGAGAGTACGTCACAGGTGACCCAGACGTTGCTTATCTCGACGTGTGGGATGCCGATGCCCAGCAAGTGTTTCAGGTAGCTTCAATGAATCAGGTAGTTGATTCTGGTACCTATCGCCTCACTTGTAATGCACGAGCCGAGGGTGAAGGTGTGTATATCTATGCCAAGACTCCCGCCAACAGACATGAGCCGACAGCGATAACAATGATACCCGTACATGGTAACGAAGGCGGTAAAATATGGGAGGAGGCCCTTGGACTGATGGAAAACGACTCCCTGCCCATTGCCGAACAAGCCCGAAAGATTCGTGAGGCTAATGACGGTAAAGGCTTCGGGTGGAGTAAGGTCGAACTAATCGTCAAAGTTGACAAGCCTAAAACTACCCTTTGCTACGGGGTCAGCACTTGGGAGGAAGCCACGAAACATCCTAACTACTCCAAATGGTTCTCTGCCTGCGATTTCAAACTCGAAAAGGTGGAGAATAATTCCAATGCCGAATAAGAGAATAGTTGTATTCGTATGAAATTCAGAACAGAAGTTGACATCAACAAACCTTCATTCACCATTGAACCCGAAGACGAGCTATTGTTCCTCGGTTCCTGCTTTGCCGACAATATCGGACAGCGGTTCGTGGAGCAACGGCTTCGGGCTACGGTGAACCCACGGGGCACGATGTATAATCCGGCCAGCATCCTACACACACTTCAACTGTGCCCAGAGTTGCGGCCTCGTGTGGCTTTTCTGACGTTAGGCACCAATCACGTCTACCGACTGCGAGAGACGGGCGAGATTGTGGATAACTGCCAGAAACGGCCCGCCAATCTTTTCGAAGAAGAGGAATTGACAGTCGAAGCCTGCTCCGACTATCTGCGCCAATGTGTCGATGTACTCCGTACACGTCGTCCCGACGTACATGTTGTGTTGACAGTGAGTCCTATCCGCTATCGCAAATACGGCTACCACGCAAGTCAGCTATCAAAAGCCACACTACTGCTTGCCATTGAGCACTTGATTTCACAATATCCAGCAGTTGATATTCAACAGACTATCACTTATTTCCCTGCCTACGAAATAGTTCTCGATGAATTACGCGACTACCGTTTCTATCAGCCCGACATGCTGCATCCTTCGGAACAAGCCGTCGAATACATCTACGAACAGTTGGCAGAACGCTATTTCAGTCAGCGGTTGAAAGAATTCTTGCGCCTATGGGCACCCATTCATGCGGCTCTTCAGCATCGCCCATTTAACGCCGACAGCAAAGAATACAAAGATTTTATGCAGAAAACGCAAGAGCAGCTTGACGCCCTACGGAAGAGCTATCCGCTGCTGCCCATTTGACAGACTCTTGTTGCCCCGTACGTCGCCTCCCCGATATTTTCTTGGTGCTTTTCTTGTTCCTTGCAAAAAAAAAGCGTAATTTTGCAGGCAGTAACTTTAACAGAAGAAAAAGACAATGACATACAGCATTGAGAAAGTGACTACGCTCATTGGAGCGCGACGCTACGGTGAGGCAGAAACCACCGTTGGATGGCTGCTTACCGACAGCCGTTCGCTTTGTTTCCCTGAACAGACCCTTTTCTTCGCCCTGCGCACAAAAAGCGGCGACGGGCATCGCTACCTCGACGAACTCTATCGCCGAGGTGTGCGTTCGTTCGTCGTGGAACAGGTGCCCGAAGAGCCACAAAAAGATGCCAACTACCTAAAGGTGTCATCGACACTGGCTGCTCTGCAACGACTGGCAGAGCGACACCGCGATGAGTTTCAGATTCCCATCGTGGGCATTACCGGCTCGAACGGCAAGACGTGGGTCAAGGAATGGCTCTACCAAATATTGCTACCTTCGCAGAAGATTGTCCGCTCTCCACGTTCCTATAACTCGCAGATAGGCGTTCCTCTCTCCGTATGGCTACTGAACGAACAGACCGAGATTGGTATTTTTGAAGCCGGTATCAGTCAGCCGGGCGAAATGATGGCCTTGCACGACATCATCCAACCCACCGTCGGCGTACTGACCTGCCTGACGGGAGCACATCAGGAGAACTTCCGCTCCTTGGAGGAGAAATGTCTGGAGAAATTGGAGCTGATGCGCGACACCAAAGCTATCGTCTACCCCTCGGACGACAACACGGTGAGCCGTTGCATGCGCCGCATGAACTATCAAGGTGAGCGCATTGGATGGTCGAAGACCAACGAAAGGGCAGAGATGTATGTCGAAGGCATTCAAGGCACGACGGAATTTCTGAAAATCACTTATGTATATAAAGGTACGCGAGGCGAGTACACCATTCCCTTCATCGATGAGGCTTCGATTGAGAATAGCATCACCTGCGCTGCCACAGCCCTCTACCTCGGAGTGACCCCCGAACAATTGACCGAACGCATGCCACTGCTGGAACCCATCGCTATGCGACTGGAAGTGAAGCGGGGCCAACACGGCTGCACACTCATCAACGACTCGTACAACAACGACATCAACTCGCTCGACATCGCACTGGACTTCATGAACAGGAGAAGCGAGAAGTCGGGCTCCAATCACCACTCAACGCTTATTCTCAGCGACATTTACCAAAGTGGTGAGACGAAAGCTGAGCTATATCATCAGGTGAACAACCTTTGCCTGCAACGCAAGGTGGAAAAAATCATAGGCATCGGCCCAGACATCTCTGCCTCTGCCGCATCCTTCACCATGAGCGAGAAATGGTTCTTTGCCACCACTGAGGAGTTCCTGCAAAGCTCCCTGATGCACTCTTTCCACGACGAAGCCATCTTGCTGAAAGGTGCACGCCGTTTCGGTTTCGAGCGCATTACCGAGCAAATGGAGCAGAAGGTACATGAGACCATTCTTGAGGTGAACCTCAATGCTGTGGTGGACAACCTCAACTACTTCCGCTCTTTCCTGCACCCTGAGACGAAAATCACCTGCATGATCAAGGCCGATGCCTATGGTGCCGGTGCCATTGAGATAGCTAAGACGCTACAAGAACATCGTGTGGACTATCTGGCTGTTGCCGTTGCCGACGAAGGCGTGGCCCTGCGTCGTGCTGGCATCACCGCTAACATCATGGTGATGAACCCAGAGATGACTTCATTCAAGACGCTTTTCGACTACGACCTGGAACCCGAAGTCTACTCTTTCCGACTGCTCGACGCACTCGTCAAAGCTGCCCGCAAAGAGGGTATCACCGGCTGGCCTGTCCACATCAAGTTGGACTCAGGCATGCACCGACTGGGGTTTGAGAAATCCCAAATTCCTGAGCTTATCGAACGGCTTCGCCATCAACAGGCCGTCATTCCACGTTCCGTATTTTCACATTTCGTAGGCTCTGACAGTTCTGAGTTCGATGATTTCTCAGCACAACAATTTGCACTCTTCGATGAGGGAAGCCGCCAGATACAGGCAGCTTTCAAGCATAAGATTCTGCGACACATGGACAATTCCGCCGGCATCATCCATTTCCCTCAGCGACAGATGGATATGTGCCGTCTGGGTATTGGTCTGTATGGTGTGGATCCCATAGCTCCCACGGGAGCCGAAGGTGGGAGCAAGCTAAAAACCGTGAGTACGCTCAAGACCACCATCCTGCAACTCCGTCATGTCAAGGCAGGCGACTCTATTGGCTACAGTCGCCGCACCATCCTGGAGCGAGACTCGGTTATCGCTGCTATTCCTATTGGCTACGCAGATGGACTTAACCGACTCTTAGGCAACCGGCACGGCTATTGTCTGGTAAATGGTAAAAAGGCCGACTACGTGGGCAATATCTGCATGGATGTAACTATGGTCGATGTGACCGATATACCCTGCGCCGAAGGCGATTCTGTGGAAATCTACGGACAGGACCTACCTGTCACCCAACTCAGCGAAGTGCTCGGAACCATCCCCTATGAGGTGCTTACGGGTGTAAGCAACCGTGTAAAACGCATTTATTACCAAGATTAATGATAAATCGTGGCAGGGTTTCAAATATTTTTTGTAACTTTGCCACGCTTTAACTACTAAAACAAACAAGTATTTGATAAAATGGAAGAAGTATTTAGTTACATTATTAGTCTTGGAGCATCGGTCATGATGCCGATACTCTTTACGATTATTGGTCTGAGCATCGGCCTGAAGTTCGGTCGCTCGCTGAAAAGCGGCCTCTATGTAGGCGTCGGTTTCGTGGGCCTCGGCATTGTGACGGCTCTGCTGACCAACAACTTCGGTTCCCCGCTTTCTGCCATCTCCGAGCTTTACGGCTTACAGTTGAAGGTGTTCGACATGGGCTGGCCTGCAGCCGCAGCCGTTGCCTACAACACTGCAGTAGGCGCACTGATCATCCCCATCTGTCTGGGTG
>Ga0326511_10000872_pt1 | contig 26067 bp, 21 predicted proteins | sample 0_2496_0518_D_FD_203701 | JGI IMG/M metagenome (GOLD analysis project Ga0326511, IMG submission 203701) | Bovine rumen microbial communities from UC Davis, California, United States - 0_2496_0518 | ecosystem: Host-associated > Mammals > Digestive system > Stomach > Rumen | place: USA...
TGAGAAAAAGAAAAGTCCCGTAAATCATTGATTTACAGGACTCTTTCTTGGGCGCTTCAGGATGGGCTTGAACCAACGACCCCCTGATTAACAGTCAGGTGCTCTAACCAACTGAGCTACTGAAGCAAGGCGTTCGATTTCTCGATTGCGGGTGCAAAGGTAATGCGTTTTTCTGAATCCTGCAAACTTTTTTGGAAAAATTTTAGGGAAAAGATGAAAAAAGTGAAAATTTCAGGGGAAATATGATGAAATGACGGGGGAAATAGGTAATTTTGCAGCAAATTATCAACTTATATTGCGTAATATGAGACATATCTTTATCATCTTGCTCATGGGGCTGTTGTCCGTGGGGCTGTCGGCCCAGGAGCAGAAGAATCATTATTTGGAGGTGGGCAAGCAGTTGGACATCTTTAATAATGTGTATCGCAATCTTGACTTGATTTACGTAGACACGCTGGATCCGCAGCAGACGGTGACCGCAGCGCTCAACGGTATGATGCGCTCATTGGATCCGTACACCGAGTTTTATCCTGAAAGTGAGAAGAAGAACTTGGAAATGATGCTCACAGGAAAATATGCGGGTATCGGTGCCTTGGTGAAATATCATTTAGGAAAGAAGCGTGTGGTGGTGGACGAGCCTTACGAAGGGATGCCTGCTGCTGAGGCAGGGGTGAAGAAGGGCGACGTAATCCTGTCGATCGATGACTCGGTGATGACTGACAAGCAGACGTCATACGTGTCATCGCATCTGCGTGGTGACGCAGGTACTACGTTCATGCTGAAGGTGTTGCGTCCTTCGACGGGTAAGGAGATGCAGTTCAAGATCACACGTCGGAATATCAAGATGCCGGAACTGCCTTATTATGGGTTTGTTTCAGAGAAGACGGATGACCCTGAGGCGGGTAAGATTGGCTACATCGTGTTGAACCAGTTTACAGAGGGTTGTGCGCATGAGGTGCGCAACGCTTTCATCGACCTGAAGAAGCGTGGGGCAAAGGCCATGATCTTGGACCTGCGCAGCAATGGTGGCGGCAGCGAGATGGAGGCAGTGGATTTGGTGAGTATCTGGGTTCCCAAAGGACAGTTGGTAGTAGAGAACCGCGGAAAGGTGCCTCAGGCCAGTCGAAAGTATGAGACTCGTCTGGAGCCGGTGGACACGGTGATGCCCCTGGCTGTGCTGGTGGGAGGAGAGACGGCTTCGGCCAGTGAGATTACTGCCGGCGCATTACAGGATTTGGATCGTGCGGTGATTATCGGTACACGCACGTATGGTAAGGGATTGGTGCAGGTGCCCCTTGACATGCCCTACAATACGAACGTGAAGATTACCACGTCGAAGTATTACATTCCCAGTGGCCGCTGCATCCAGGCCATTAACTATCGTCGTGATGGCCAGAGTGGCTACAAGGAGCGTATTCCCGACTCGCTTACTCACGTATTCATGACTCGTGGTGGACGTGAGGTGCGCGATGGTGGTGGCATTAAGCCTGACGTGGAGGTGAAGAATGACACCATACCCAATATTGCCTACTATCTCTCTGGAGCAGGATTAGATAGCACAGAGGTGATGTTTGATTATGAGGTGGACTACATCAGCCGTCATGCGCAAATAGCTCCGCCCCAGGAGTTCCACCTGACCGATGCCGACTATGAGGAGTTTTGTGAACGGGTGTTGCGTAGCGGCTTCAAGTACGACCTGGTGAGCAAGAAGCAGTTTGACGACTTGGTGAAGACTGCCAAGTACGAAGGCTACTATGATCAGGCTCGTGATGCCTTTGATGCCTTGGAAGCCCGCTTGCGTCACGATGTGAAGGGCGACCTCATAAAGCATCGTGAGGTCATCCAGCAAATGCTGGAGCTGGACATCGTTTCGGCCTACTACTATCAGCGTGGCGGTATTGAGGCTGGGCTGTCATACGACAAGCAACTGAAGGCGGCTTCTCGCCTGCTGCAAAACGATGCCGAACGTGAAGCTATCCTTCATCCATCGACCAACAAGGAATAGAATGACTTTTTTAGAAAAGAAAAATTTGGGGAAAAAGTAATTTTTTTAATTATTATTTGCAGGATTCGCAGAAAATGCGTATCTTTGCACCCGTTCAGAGGAATGAGGGGCTTGACAAGAGCCCCTCATTTCTGTTATAAACCAATCAATATAGAATGATCAATAAAGAGATTTTAAAGAATTTGGTTGAGGAGTGGCTGCAAAATGGCGACTACTTCTTAGTGGACATTCAGATGGATGGCGGCGACGACCGCATTGTCATCGAGATAGACCATGCTGACGGAGTCTGGATTGAGGACTGCGCCGACCTGAGCCGCTTCCTGCAGGAGCGTTTGGGTGACGAAGTGGGCGAATACGAGCTGGAAGTGGGCTCGGCAGGGCTGGGACAGCCATTCAAAGTAGCTCAGCAGTACCAGAACCATGTGGGCGACGAAGTTGAGGTCATCGACAAGGAAGGAAAGAAACTGACGGTTATTCTGAAGAGTGTCGAAGGCAGCACGTTTGTTGTAACGACGATGGAGAAGCAAGTGCCCGATGGTAAGAAGAGGCCCGTGAAGGTGGAGGTTGACAAGATGTTTGACATGAACGAAGTGAAGTCGACAAAGTACCTATTAGCATTCAAATAAAATAAAGATACAAATGGCAACAAAGAAAGACGCGAAAGGTCCAAGCATGTTTGAGACCTTTCAGGAGTTCAAGGAGACGAAGAATATTGACCGCACCACACTGGTGAGCGTACTTGAAGAGAGCTTCCGCAATGTGCTGGCCAAGATGTTCGGTTCAGACGAGAACTTCGATGTGATTGTGAACCCCGACAAGGGTGACTTCGAGATTCACCGTAACCGTATTGTTGTGGCTGACGGTGAAGTGCAGGATGAGAATAAGGAAATATCGCTGACCGAAGCTCAGAAGATTGAGCCTGACTATGAGGTGGGTGAAGAGGTGTCTGAGCCTGTTGACTTCGCAAGGTTTGGCCGTCGTGCCATCCTGAACCTGCGTCAGACGCTGGCTTCGAAAATCCTGGAACTTGACCACGACGCCCTCTATCAGAAGTATAAGGAGAAAGTGGGCACCATCGTCAGTGGCGAGGTCTATCAGATGTGGAAGCGCGAAGTGCTGCTCATGGATGATGAGGGTAACGAGCTGCATCTCCCGAAGGCAGAGCAGATTCCCAATGACAACTACCGTAAGGGTGAGACCATACGTGCCGTGGTGAAGGAAGTGCAGAACGAGAACAACAATCCACGCATCATCCTTTCGCGAACCAGTCCTGAATTCCTGCGCCGTCTGCTTGAAGCCGAGGTTCCTGAAATCAACGACGGACTTATTGCCATTCGCCGTGTGGCCCGCATGCCAGGCGAGAGAGCCAAGGTGGCCGTAGAGAGCTTTGACGAGCGTATCGACCCCGTGGGCGCCTGCGTAGGTGTAAAAGGTTCACGTGTACACGGAATTGTCCGTGAGCTTTGCAATGAGAATATTGACGTCATCAACTTCTCTAACAATGTGCAGCTGTTTATCCAGCGTGCCTTGTCTCCTGCCAAGGTGTCGAGCATCACACTCGATGAGGTTAACCACAAGGCAGAAGTCTACTTGCAACCAGAGGAGGTGAGCCTGGCTATTGGTAAGGGTGGCATGAACATCAAATTGGCCTCTATGCTTACTGAACACACCATTGACGTGTTCCGCGTTGTCAACGAAGGCGAGGCCGACGACGAAGATATCTACCTCGACGAGTTTAGTGATGAGATTGACCAGTGGGTCATCGATGCCATCAAGGCCATTGGGCTCGACACCGCCAAGGCTGTGCTCAACGCTCCGCGTGAAATGCTTATTGAGAAAGCCGATTTGGAGGAGGAGACCGTTGATCACCTGTTGGAAGTGCTGAAGGCAGAGTTTGAATAGCTCATAGGCATAGTTCATAGTTCATAGGTTGGTTTTAATCGAACTTCCGTAATGGTGCTATGGATTATGAACTGTATATGAAACTATGAACTATGAATTATGAACTATGAACTAAAATAAGAATATGGGTATCAGATTAAATAAAGTATTAACAGAACTGAACATAGGACTTCAAACGGCAGTTGATTTCCTAAAGAAGAAGAATCATCTGGGTGAGATTCGCGACGATGCTACCACGAACACCAAGATCTCTGACCAACAGTATGAGGCTTTGGTCAATGAGTTCAAGGGTGACAAAGCCGTGAAGACCCAGGCTTCTACTCTCTTCCCCAAGAAGAAAGATAAGAAACCAGAGATGGCCAAGACCAAGACGGAAGAACAGATGGCACAACGCCAGCAGTTCAAGCCGCTTGGCAAGATTGACCTGAACAACATCGGCAAGCCAAAGGCTGCTGAAGCTCCCGTTGCGACACCTGTGGCATCGGAAGAGAAAGCCGAACCAAAGCCAGAGCCCAAAGTGGCTGTGGAGAGTCCTGTCAAGGAAACTCCCCAACCTGTAGCCGATGTTGAGAAGAAGGTGGAACCGAAGGTCGAGACGGAGCCCGAACCAAAGGTCGAAGTCGAGGAACCAAAGCCCATGCCCGTCCCTGAGCAGCCCGTGGTAGCTGATGAGCCAGAAGATGAGCCTGAGACGAAGGAAGAACCGGAGGAGCCTCAGCCTGTGGCCGACACAGAACCTGAAGAAGAGGAGGCAGAACAACCCACACAACAGGGTCCTGAGATATACACGCTGAAAAGCGAGGCTAAACTGGCTCCTAAAGTCAATGTGCTGGGTAAGATTGACCTCTCATCACTCAACCAGAGCACTCGTCCGAAGAAAAAGACCAAGGAGGAGAAGCGCAAGCAGCGTGAGGAGAAAGCTGCCCAGCTGCGTACTGGACAGAACGCACAGAACGGCGAGAAGAAGAAGCGTGAACGCATTCGTTCGGGTAAGGAGAAGGTCGACATCGAGGCCGCAGCCAAGCAGCAACAACAGCAGAGCCAGGGCAACGGAAAGAAGAAGAACAAGAATGGACGTCAAAACGATGGCCGTTCGCAAGGCGATAACCAGAACTTCAGCGAGCAGCAGAACCAGGGCGGCAAGAAGAACAAGCAGAAAAACCGCCAGCAACCCAAGCTGATTGAGGTGAACGAAGAGGACGTGGCACGCCAGGTCAAGGAGACCTTGGCTCGCTTAACCTCGAAGACCAGCCAAAACAAGAAGGGTGCCAAGTATCGTAAGGAGAAGCGAGACGCTGTTGCTGAGCACATGCGTGAAGAGATGGAGTCGCAGGCAGCTGAGAGCAAGGTGTTGAAGATTACGGAGTTTGTCACCGTCAGCGAGTTGGCTACGATGATGGACGTGCCTGTAGTAAAGGTCATCGGTACCTGCATGGCTGTGGGTATCATGGTGAGTATCAACCAGCGACTCAATGCCGAGACGATCAACCTTGTAGCTGAGGAATTTGGCTTTACCACCGAGTATGTCTCTGCCGAAGTACAGGAAGCTATTACCGAGGAGGCCGACGATGAGAATGATCTCCTCACTCGTGCACCGATCGTGACGGTGATGGGACACGTTGACCATGGTAAGACTTCGCTGCTCGACTATATTCGCAAAACCAATGTGATTGCCGGTGAGGCCGGTGGTATCACGCAGCATATCGGTGCCTACAATGTGGAACTGCCCGACGGGCGTCAGATTACGTTCCTCGACACCCCTGGCCACGAGGCATTCACCGCTATGCGTGCCCGTGGTGCCCAGGTCACCGATATTGCCATTATCATTGTGGCAGCCGATGACTCCGTGATGCCTACTACCAAGGAGGCTATCGCCCATGCCCAGGCAGCCAATGTGCCTATGGTCTTCGCTATCAACAAGATTGATAAGCCAGGGGCTAATCCTGACAAGATCCGTGAGGATTTGGCCAATATGAACCTGCTTGTTGAGGAGTGGGGTGGTAAGTACCAGTGTCAGGAAATATCGGCTAAGAAAGGTATCGGTGTCGATGAACTGCTCGAGAAGGTTTTGCTTGAGGCTGAAATGCTCGACTTGAAGGCCAATCCCAACCGTAAGGCTACTGGTTCCATCATCGAGTCTTCGCTCGATAAGGGTCGTGGCTATGTTTCTACCGTGCTCGTGAGCAATGGTACGCTGAAGCAAGGTGACATCGTGATTGCAGGAACTGCCTGGGGTAAGATCAAGGCTATGTTCAATGAACGTAACCAGCGTATCGAGAGTGCCGGACCTGCCGAGCCTGCCATCATCTTGGGCTTGAACGGAGCGCCTACTGCTGGTGACTCGTTCCATGTGATGGAGAGTGAGCAAGAGGCTCGTGAGATTGCCAATAAGCGTACACAGTTGCAGCGTGAACAGAGCCTGCGTACTACGAAGACTCTGGGTCTCGATGATATTTCTCACCGCATTGCCTTGGGTGAGTTCCATGAGCTGAACATCATCGTCAAGGGTGATACCGACGGTTCTATCGAGGCACTCAGCGACTCGTTCATCAAGCTCTCTACCGAGAAAGTGCAAGTCAACGTCATTGCCAAGGCCGTGGGTCAGATTTCTGAGAATGATGTCATGTTGGCTTCTGCTTCCGATGCCATCATCGTGGGCTTCCAGGTGCGTCCAAGTGCCGATGCCCGCCGTCTGGCTGAGCGTGAAGGCGTGGAGATCAACACCTATTCTATCATCTACGATGCTATCGACGAGGTGAAATCGACCATGCAGGGTATGCTCGACAAGGTGAAGAAGGAGATCGTGAGCGGTATGATTGAGGTGAAGCAGGTGTTCAAGATTTCGAAGGTGGGTACCGTGGCTGGCGGTCTTGTTACCGAAGGCAAGGTGCACAACAAGGACAAGGCTCGTGTCATCCGCGATGGTATCGTAATCCACACAGCTCCCATCGATGCCCTCAAGCGCTACAAGGATGATGCCAAGGAAGTGGCTACAGGCCTGGAGTGCGGTATCTCGCTCGTCAACTTCAATGACATCCAAGTGGGTGACATGATTGAGACATTTACAGAGATCGAGGTAGAACAGAAGTTGTAATTAATCGTTATCATCATAAAAGCCCCGGAAGTTTCGCTAAGACTTCCGGGGCTTTTTTTGCAGTTTCACTGGCGACTATCGCTTCATGTCAAATCCAATACGTACACCATCGTACTTCTTGCTCAGGTCTCCGATGGTCTGCATCGTGTTGTTACCGCTCAGGGCTGAGGCCACTTGTAGGATGTTGAGCAACTTCGAGGCCTCGAACAACAGCGAAATGCCTGAAATGCTACGCTTGGTGTAGCAGGTCATCGACAGAATGAGTCCTTTCATCACCAAGCGGTCCTCGGCTTCGTCATAGGTGTAGGTACCATTGATGGTCTTCCCGCTCAGCGTAAAGCTGAACTTGCCGTCCTCGGTGAATGTTGCCGATGTGTTGCCTGCTGTGATACCTATTGTTTGATAGGGTGACAGCAGCTTCTGCTTGATTTGTGTAGCAACGACCTCGCCACCAGCTTTTGCCAACAAATCCTTTGAGGTGAAGGCACAGCCGGGTGAAGTGTACTGCCAGGTGCCTATGAGCTGAGCTTTAGTCACCTTGTCAAAACCTAACACGCTGGTCAGCACATTGGCCACGGTGCCGCCGTTGAGCACTCCACCTAATGCACTTGTCTGACCGTTCATTGAGCCAAAGTCGCAGCTCGTGACGACCGTCAGCAGGGCTGCCATTGCTAATACATACAGTTTTTTCATCATAGTTTATTATTTAAAAGTTTGACTTTCTCCTTCAGATAGGCGCGGAAGCCTTCATCACCCAGCACCTCAATATCTTCGAACAGGCCTAACACAAAACGTCCCACTCCAATGTAGCTGCACACGGGAATCTCTGCCCTCCAGCGTCCGTCCTCCTCGGTGCCAATATAGCGTTCGGCTCGTGGATACTCTTCGGTCAGCACTTGCATGGAAAGACGACCCATACGGAGGCTGACGGTGTACTGTTGTTCGCTCGAGAACATGAAAAGGTCGGTAAATACTTGTCGATGGCGGTGTTCGTATGCCCAAACAATATCCAATAGCTGCACCTCACCAATGCGTGACAGATTGAATGTCTTGTTCATTTTGCTCTCCAGTTCGTAGCAGCGTATCTCTCGGTTGCCATTCATGAAGAGGAAAGGTTCCACCACACGGTCGCGTACGGTATTGCTGTGGGGCGAGGAATAGCTCTTGAGCACCACCGTTCGATGCTGCTTGATGGCATCGTATAAGGCACTCACATTGCGCCCTATCTGTTCGCGCAGTTCAACGTTGTTCAGTATCTCCAGGTCGTAGAGCTTGTCAAGTTTCTGCTTGATTCGCTGTACCTGCAGGCTTTGATCACCCGTCTGTTCTAATATCTGCCGCATGGTGATGGCCTCGTCCTCCGTAAAATGAACGGTGGCATCGAGCTTACGGAAGAAAGGTGACTCCTTGGAGATGCGGTAGAATGGCTTCGAGTGTTCAACAATGAAGCCTGCATCACGGAAGAACTCCAAATAGTAGTATAAGTTGCGGCGCGACAACTGCATACGGTCGCAGATGTCCTGTACCGTATAGTTGTGGTTCTCAATGAGAAGCAACATCAGTCGCAATTGCTGCTCCAGTTTGTCGTGTCGCATAGTTGGTTCAGTCTTTAAAGTCCAATGACAATTCACCTGTTCCCAGGAGGTTATAGCTCATGCGGTGGAAGGGAGTAGTGCCATATTGCCTGATGGCCTCACGATGTTTCTTTGTAGGATAGCCCTTGTTGCTGCGCCAGTCATATTGCGGATACTGCTCAGCCAGCTGGTTCATGTAGTCATCACGATAGGTCTTTGCCAGGATGCTTGCAGCGGCTATCGAAAGATACTTGCCGTCTCCCTTCACGATGGTGGTGTAGGGCAGGTCATGGTAAGGCTTGAAGCGGTTACCGTCAATGATAATGGCTTCCGGCCTCACTGGTAGTTGGTCCAAGGCTCGGTGCATGGCAAGGATGGAGGCGTTAAGGATGTTTATCTTGTCGATTTCCTCAGGCCCTACGACCCCTACAGCCCAGGCCACGGCATCGCGTTCCACCTCGGTACGTAACTCATAGCGACGGCGTTCGGTAAGCTGTTTCGAGTCGTTGAGTAGTGGGTTTTGGTAATCGGGTGGCAGGATGACTGCAGCAGCATAGACCGCTCCGGCCAGACATCCACGGCCTGCCTCGTCGCACCCCGCCTCAACAAGGCCTTCGTAGTAATGACTCTTTAGCATGGGAAAGATAGTTTTAGGCTACAAAAGTACAAAAAAATCTTAAATTCCCGCGTTTTTAACACAAAAAGTTGTGTTTGTGAACTTATCGTGCACTCTAAACTCCTTATTTTGCACCCAGAAAACAGAAACAAATAATAATAAAACTCATACGACAATGAATAACGAAATGACTTTGAACATCCGTGAGATGAAGACCCAGTTAGTGATGAACCAGCTCATGACTGTTGCCATGCGCCCGTTGCATAGGCTTTCCGCTTATTATGGTCAAATACTTGAGCGTCCCATCGGCACTCGTGAGACGCTTCACCTACTCAATGTCCAACTGGCTTTCGTGGCAACCGTCTTTGTGGCAAGCCCTATCCTGTTCCGTCTGCTGTGTATGGCCTGGCTGATAACGGCTCTGCTGAAGTGTAAGAAGGTGCTGGGCAAATAAGTCCTCCTTAGTTCTGTTTGGAAATTTCTTACATGATTGGTGTCATGTAAGAAGTTTCCTTTAGAACATTTGGCTGACACGGCGAATGCCTGCCACAAGGGTGTCCACCTCTTCCTTGGTGTTGTATAGGGCAAATGAAGCACGAACGGTACCTGTGACGCCGAGACGTTGCATGAGCGGATGGGCACAATGGTGGCCCGTTCGAACGGCAATGCCAAGACGGTCGAGTAGCGTTCCCATGTCCAAATGATGAATGTTACCCACCAAGAAAGAAATGACGGCATCACGATGGGTGGTGAGGGAGCCAAAGATGCGCATCTCAGGAATCGTCTGCATTTGCTCCAAAGCGTAGAGAGTCAGTTCCTTTTCATGAGCCTCTATGGCCTCAAGACCTATTGTTTGCAAGTAGTCGATGGCGGTGGCCAAACCGTGGGTGGCCACATAGTCGGGCGTACCAGCCTCGAACTTCAATGGTGGACGCTCAAAGGTCGTTCTCTCCCAGCTTACTTGATCGATCATCTCGCCGCCGCCCTGATAGGGAGGTAGCTTCTCCAACCATGCTTCCTTGCCGTAAAGCACACCAATGCCTGTGGGACCATACATCTTGTGACCGCTCAGGGCGAAGAAGTCGCAGTCTAAGTCCTGTACGTCGATTTTGATATGTGGAGCGCTTTGGGCACCATCGACAAGGACTGGGATGCCACGATCATGGGCCATCTTCACCAGTTCCTTGATGGGGTTGATCGTTCCCAATACATTACTGATGTGGGTAATGCTGAGCAGTTTGGTGCGTTCTGTAAGATATGCAGCGACAGAGTCACAACACAGACAACCGTCATCGGTGATGGGAATGTGCTTCAGGACTATGCCACGCTTCTTTGCTTGCAACTGCCAGGGTACGATATTGGAGTGGTGCTCCATATCGGTGACGACAACCTCGTCGCCCTCCTGCATCTGACTTTCGCAGAACGTCTGGGCCACGAGGTTGATGCTCTCGGTAGTACTACGGGTGAAGACCACCTCAGTGGTAGAACGGGCATTGATAAAGGCACGCACTTTCTCACGGGCTGCCTCATGCAGGTCGGTGGCCTGCTGACTGAGGTAATGCACACCACGGTGTACGTTGGCGTTTACATTGAGGTACTCCTGGCGCATGGCATCGAGTACGCACAGCGGTTTCTGTGTGGTAGCCGCGTTGTCGAGATAGACCAACGGCCGGCCATATACTTCCCGTGAAAGAATGGGGAAGTCTTCTCTTATCTTCTTTACATCGTACATAACGGCTGCAAAGATACGAAAAATTTTTAGAAGTGCATGCGAACATCGACACCAAATTGCAGCGGAAGGCCACGTTGACCGATGAAACCGCCACTATAAGCCAGGCCAAAGGTGGCATAGTTGGTATCGGTCAGGTTACGTCCCCACACGTCAACATTGAATTTGCCGAAGTCCATTAGTGCGTGGGCACCCAGAGTGGCATAGAGCTTCTGCGAGGCGGTGTTGGCTTCATCCCAGTAGGTCTTTCCTTGTCCGTTGACGTTGAGTCCTAATGTGACGCTTCGTAATGCCTTGTCTGAGACATCGAAGCGATAATCGGCCAGTGCGCTGAACATGTGCTGTGGCACGAAAGGCACATAGTTGTCCTTGTAATCCACCTCCTGCATCTGCTTGTTCACACTCACCGAATCCTTGTATTCACGGAAGGTGGCACGGGTGAAGCTGTATGTAGCAGCCCAAGTCAGGTGGTTATCCAATACTTGACCACGCAGGCTCAACTCCACGCCGCAGCTGCTGCTCTTGCCAGCGTTGACCATCATACGACCAAAGCCATAGTTCGTCGCCATCTTTGACAGCTGCAAGTTGCTTATGTGCATGTAGTAGGAAGCCACATCGGCATGCAGACGACCATCGAAGAGGTTCAGATGGGCACCTATCTCATAGTTCCATGATGTTTCTGGCTCATATTCAATGGTCTTGTTCACGTTCTCGTAGGTAATCTCGTCATGGGGGATGTTGTAATCGCCACGCTGCAAATTACGGCCATTGGTCTGCATCTCGGTCTGCATGATGTCGCTGAACATCTGGATGTTATAGCCTCCGGCACGATAGCCCTTGCTAACTTGTGCATAGAGGTTGCTGCCGTGATTGCCAATGAGATAGGTCAGTCCAAACTTGGGGAGCAGCTGCGTGGTCGACTTGCTGGTATTTCCTATGATACTGTCGGTGAGGATGCTGGTACTTTCGATAGTACGGGGCCCCATGTTGGCAATATAGTGCAGGGCTAACTGACCACGTGAATCGTAGTCCACCTTGGTCTTATTATAGTCGAAGCGCAGTCCTACCGTAGCCGTCAGGCGATCGCCAATGTGGACATTCGACTCATGGAAAACACCGAGATTGGATTGTGGGGTCTTAAAAGTCTCATCCACGTCAAAGTAGGGAATCTCCCAAGGGTCGAACATACTCTGTACAGTCTCTGGCATGACGCTCAGGATGCCTTTGGCAATGATGCTGTTCATATCAGGGCCAAAGGTCACAGGGGCATCAGTCTTCATTGATTGGTAGCTACCAAAAATGCCTGTTGTCCACTGCCAGCGAGAATCGCTATGGGTGCGGACGGTGAGTTCTTCGGTCACGGCGTTCATCTTCTGGTGCTGCATCAACATCATTCGGTCGGCAGGTGTGTAGTCCTGGTCCATGTTCATGTAGTCGTAGAGGTGCTGGAAACTGGTGGTCGAAGTTACGAGGTATTTTTCCGGTTCATAGCTTAAGTTTAATCCCGTATTGAGCATATTGCGTCGATACGTGTTCATGAAGGTAGTCGAGGGGTCGTCTACCTTTTCTTCGTCCACATGGTAGATGCCGTAGGGAAAGGCATTTTGCTTGGTAAACTGATAGTCGGCAGTAAGATCGGCCTTGAAGCGTGGCGATAGCTGCCAGATGAGGTGAAGTTTGGCACCAGCCTCATCGGCTTTGTCATTCTTTCCGGCTAAGTTGGCATTATCAAAGAAACCGTCCTGTCCCAGATAGAAGCCTGCCACAGAGAAGGCAAAATTATCGTTGGGGCGGTGGAAGTGAGCCACCTCAGCGCGACGCTGGAAGGCACTACCCAAAGAGAGGTTGATATCGGTACCCTGATAGTTCATGGGATTCTTAGAGTAAATGCGCACTAATCCACCTTCCGAATTTAAGCCGTAAAGCGTAGCCTGTGGGCCACGCAACACATCGACACGATCCAACATATAAAAGTGGCTGTTGAAGGCCGACTTTGTCATGAGCGGGATATTGTCGTAGTAGACAGGTACCGAGTGGGCTGCAGCATTGATGCGTGAGCCGGTTCCCCTCATATATATAGAAGAGGTAAGGCGTGAACCGTATTGTGGCATAGCGAACGACGGCACATAGGATGCAAGTTCACGCAAGTCGTGTATCTGCAGCTTGTTCATTTCACCAGCATCAAAGATGCTACTCGACAACGGTTGGAAACGCAAAAACGTCTGTTCCTTGGGTTGCGACACAATGACCACCTCATCGAGGTTAACCACACGTGAGGTGTCACCCATTTCCACAGGAGTTTTTCTGCTGGCCATAGCCATTATAGGCAGGCACAGCAGAACTCCAAAAATCATTTTATTCATTATCAACTTTTTGTGGGCATAAAATTTGTGTGCAAAGTTACGCATTGTGTTTCGTTCTTGCAATCCATATAAATGAGGATTATCACACAAATTAATAACTACGAATTTCGCGAATTATCCATTTTCACAAGTGTCAGATTGTAAGTAGTACTTGAATGAGCGTAATTCGTGAAATTCGTAGTTCCTGGTTTTACATGAATGTATAGTTACATCCCTATTTGCAGAGTTTGCATCCAGCGCACTTGTTGAGCTCACCGCGGAAACGTTTCTCAACAAGGTAGTGCAGGCGGTCGCGCAGGGGAGTAAGCTGAATCTTGTCGATGACCTCGCCCACGAAAGCGTTTTGTAGGAGCAGTTTGGCTTCATCGAGCATGATGCCACGCTGACGCATGTAGAACAGGGCCGCATCGTTGAGCTGACCTACCGTAGAGCCATGAGCACACTTCACGTCATCGGCGTAGATTTCGAGCATGGGCTGGGTGAACATACGGGCCTCCTTTGTGGCCGTCAGGTTCTGGTTGGTCATTTGTGATGTGGTCTTCTGGGCTCCATGTTCCACCAACACACGACCGGCAAAGGCTCCGACAGCCTGCTCGTCGAGTACATACTTGTACAGTTCCTGACTGGTACAATGGGGCGCATGGTGGGTAATAAGCGTGTTGTTGTCTACATGCTGATGCTTGTCGGCAATGACGCAGCCGTAGCAGGTACACTCGGCACCTTCGCCCGAGAAGGTCAGGTCGAGACGATTGCGGGTAACGCCGTTGTGCAACGTGATGACATCGTGGTTCACTCGACTGTTGCGTTGCTGGTCGATGTAGACGTTGCTTACGCGTACATTTTTATTATGGGTCTCTTCCAGACAATAAAGATCAAGTGAGGCATTCTCGCCCACATAGGCCTCGATGACCTGTGTGGCTAAGAAATTCTTGTCGTCGGCAGCATGGTCGCAGAACAGCATCTTCAACTCGGCACCCTCTTCCAGTACGATAAGTACGCGGCGGTTGACCATCATGTCGGGTACCTGGCGCTGGGCGTTCTGAGGCGTAGCCTTTAAAATGTTGATAACCTGAATGGCTCGGTCTACCTTCACATTCTTGGGAACATAGACCAACAGACCATCCTGTGCCAGCATGGTGTTGAGAGCTGTTATCGCGTCGTCGCTGGTTTTGGCCAAACGGGCATAGTAGGAAGCAAGACGATGGGAAAGGTCATCGTTAAGAGCCAGGATTTCGCTCATGGACCCAATGACAACCCCCTTTGGTAACGGCCCTTGTGGAATCCTTTCATCCTTTGGCGTTTGCGCCTTGTCTCTGTCATAGAAAGAGTCGTTGACCATGAAATAGAGGCTGGTGGACAGGTTGGGCACGTCGCAACGGAAGGCCTGATAGGGATCAACGGGAATAGGCAAGCGGCTTAGGTTGACACCATAGTCAGGTTCGAAGAGCTTCTGCATGTCGGTGTACTTGTAGCGCTCGACTTTCTTGCTGGGAAAGCCCAGACGGCGGAAGTCCTCGAAGGCTTGGTCACGCACGGCATTCATGGACTCAGGGGCATGCGCGAAGATCAATTGTCGTGCTTGCTCATACAGTTCTATATATTGGGCCTCGCTGTTCATTCTGCTCCAATCTCCTCTTTAATCCAATCATAGCCATGCTCTTGTATCTCCTGTGCCAGCTCGGGGCCGCCAGTCTTTACGATGCGCCCTTGATAGAGTACATGGACAAACTGGGGCTTAATCATTTCGAGCAGTCGATCGTAGTGGGTAATGACGATGCAGCTTGTCTCGGGCGTCTGCAGTTTGTTGACACCCTCGGCCACGATGCGCATAGCATCAACATCAAGGCCAGAGTCTGTCTCGTCGAGGATGGAGAGTTTCGGTTCGAGCATCGCCATCTGGAAGATCTCATTGCGCTTCTTCTCACCGCCACTGAATCCTTCGTTCACCGAGCGGTTGGCCAACTTGGAATCCAGTTCCACAACCTTTCGCTTCTCACGCATCAGCTTGAGGAATTCAGCAGCGTTCATCGGCTCAAGGCCCTGAAACTTACGTTTCTCGTTGATGGCTGCTTTCATGAAATTGGCCATTGATACACCTGGAATCTCGACGGGATACTGGAATGAAAGGAAGAGTCCCTCATGGGCACGCTCTTCCGGCTTCATTTCCAACAGGTTCTTACCGTTGAAGATGGCCTCGCCCCCTGTCACCTCATAGAGCGGATTGCCTACGAGGACGGCGCTCAGCGTTGATTTTCCCGATCCGTTAGGGCCCATAATGGCATGCGTCTCACCATCCTTGATGACGAGGTCGATGCCTTTTAATATTTCTTTTTCCCCAATTTTGGCGTGCAGATTGCGTACTTCTAACATTTTTTTACTGTTGTTTGTTATTTTGCATGCAAAGATACGAAAAATTGAGAGCAGAACAAAAGAAATCTATTTCTTTTTTGTTAAGTTCATGACTTGGGTCGTAAGGAAACCATTTTTTTGATAGTTAGGTAGTTTATGTTTCAGGGCAGGAAACACATGTGCAAAGCGCAGAAAAATAAAATTGTAGGTAAGGGAAAAAATATAGCGTATTGACAACAAAAAACAAGGGCGTAGTTGCTAATCTGTCGGCTTTCGCTTGGCCTTTGGTCGCTTACAAGGTAAGAACTCCCGAAACTTGAATGAGGATATGAACAGAAAAAATGCAGTCATGTGAAAAATAATAAGAGAAAAGTTTGCGGGTTTACGAAAAAATATGTACTTTTGCACCCGCAATCAGAAAATAGGGGCGTAGCCCAGTTGGTTTAGAGCGCTGCAGTCACATTGCAGAGGTCCCCGGTTCGAGCCCGGGCGTCCCTACTGAGCAAAGGAGAGATGCACTTCCGTGAAAACAGGAGTGCATTTTTTAGTTGGTGGAGTAAAGTGTCAGGAATTTTGAATACAGCTGCATCTATACTGGAACTGCAACGGCAGCGCATGTTGTTGCAGATGGAATACGAAGAAGAGCGCACGGCTCATGAAGAAGCAAGTAAGGAGATAGGCGTGGCACGGCGAGTGGGCCGAGGCGATGCTTGGTGGCCTGTGCGTGTGGACCGCAGCTATTACAACTCACTAAACCAACTTTGTATAGAAGTGCGTCGTACTCCTTCGAAAGAAGAGGAGGATGAGGTTGAAGAGCATAACTTTGAGTTTGGAAGACCTGTGCGTTTCTTTGAGTGGAGTGAGAAGAGTGGGGCAGGGAAAGTGAATCGTTTTTCCAGAATCACAGGAGTCGTCTCCTATGTTGATGGTGACCGCATGGTCATTGCTGTTCCTGATGGTGCTCCGATTATTGATTTGCAGAGTGCCGACCCAGGCACTATTGGGGTAGAACTGGGTTTCGACGAGACCAGTTATCGCTTGATGTTCGAGGCTTTGGAACGAACGATGCGAGCCAAGGGACGATTAGGCTATCTGCGTGATCTTTTCTATACACGAGGCATGAAGGCCGAGACATTCTCGTTTGCTGATATGCACTTCCCTTATCTCAACCGTACGCAAGAACATGCTGTCAATGAGGTTCTTCGGGCAAAGGACGTGTCGATTGTGCATGGTCCTCCTGGAACAGGGAAGACGACGACCCTCGTGGAGGCTATCTATGAGACATTGCGTCGTGAAAACCAAGTGCTGGTGTGTGCTCAGAGCAATATGGCCGTGGATTGGATATCAGAGCGACTCGTTGACCGAGGACTCAACGTATTGCGCATTGGCAACCCGTCACGTGTGGACGACAAGATGCTTTCTTTTACTTATGAACGCCGTTTTGAGGCCCATCCTGACTATCCACAATTGTGGGCCATCCGTAAGGCCATCCGCCAGTTACGTTCGAATCGGAAGCGTGGCGACCAGAAGTGGCATCAGAAGATGGAGTCGCTGAAGGATCGTGCCACAGCACTTGAAATAGGTATCAATCAGCAACTTTTCGGAGAGGCACGAGTCATTGCCTGCACGTTGGTGGGTAGTGCCAATCGCTTGCTTGATGGCATGAAGTTCGGCACCTTGTTTATTGATGAAGCTGCCCAAGCTCTTGAAGCTGCCAGTTGGATTCCCATTCGTCGTGCCAGTCGCGTCATCTTTGCAGGCGACCATTGCCAGCTACCACCCACGGTGAAATGCTATGAGGCCTTGAAAGGTGGCTTAGGGAAGACACTCATGGAACGCATTGTGGAGCAAAAGCCAGAGGTGGTGACGCTACTGACCATGCAATATCGCATGAACGAGGAAATCATGCGTTTCAGCAGCGACTGGTTCTATCATAATATGGTGGAGAGTGCCCCTGAGGTAAAGTACCGCAGCATTCTCGATTTGGACCTGCCGATGACGTGGATAGACACTTCCAAATTAAGAGTTGAGGACCCTGCACAAGGAGACGTGGATGGTTTTGGCGATTCAAAGTCCAACAATCATTCAACATACTCTATTTCAAACCAGAAGGAGGCCGAACTCACCATTCTTGCCCTGCAAGCCTATTTTGAGATGATTGGCAAGGAGCGCATCTTGAGCGAACGTTTGGACGTAGGCATCATATCGCCCTATCGTGCACAAGTGCAACTCCTCTATCGGCTATTGCGAAAGCGGGATTTCTTCAAGCCGTTCCGCAGACTTATCTCGGTGAATACTGTCGACGGATTTCAAGGACAGGAGCGTGACATCATTGTTATCTCCCTTGTTCGTTCTAACGATGAAGGACAGATTGGTTTTTTGCGTGATCTCCGCCGTATGAATGTGGCCATCACCAGGGCTCGCATGAAGTTGATTATCCTTGGTGACCGACAAACGCTCTGCCGTCATCCTTTCTACCGCAAGCTTTGGCAGTATGTACAGGCTTTGAAAGGATGAGCGGAACTTTGCCCAAAGATAGTACCTCGCATGATGAAAAGCACAAATAAAATTTGGACAATCGCTCGTTTTTTCGTAATTTTGCCGCCACAAAGATACATCACTCAACTTGCCAAGCAAGGTTTGCTTCGGTTGGAGAGATGAGTGGAGAGAATGTTAAACAAGCGAAACTTATATATACATATTTATATAATATGAAAATACTCATACTAAACGGACCTAATTTGAACCTGTTGGGCAAACGGGAGCCAGGCATCTACGGTTCCTCGTCGTTTGATGAATACCTGCCAAAGTTAAAGGAGCGTTACCCTCAGGCGGAGCTGTCGTATTATCAGAGCAATATAGAGGGCGAACTGATCAACAAGATGCAGGAAGTGGGCTTCAGCTACGATGGTATTGTGCTGAATGCCGGTGCCTACACCCACACCAGCATTGCCTTGCAGGATTGCATTCGCTCGCTCAAGTGTCCGGTCATCGAGGTGCATATATCTAATGTGCATCAGCGCGAAGAGTTCCGCCACAAGTCCATGATTTCGTGTGCTTGCAAGGGAGTCATCTGCGGTTTTGGATTGGACTCCTATCGATTGGCTGTGGATTTTTTAGTTCATCAATGCTGAACAATGGACTCTGAACTTAGTAACTACCTCCTCTCTCATACATCCCCAGAGCCCGATTACCTGTATCGACTTTATCGTGCCACCAACATTCGGTTGCTTCATGGACGTATGGCCAGCGGACATTTGCAGGGGCGGCTGCTGAAGATGATGGTGCAGATGATGCGGCCAAAGAATATCCTTGAGGTGGGTACCTTCAGTGGATACAGTGCCATCTGTCTGGCAGAAGGGTTGGAGGAAGGAGGTCGTGTCTATACCTTTGAGATAAATGATGAGCAGGAGGATTTCACCCGTCCGTGGATTGAAGGCTCGTCAGTGGCCGACAAGATTGAGTTTATCATTGGCGATGCTATCACCGAAGCACCTCGACTGGGCATAGAGTTTGACATGGCTTTTATCGATGGCGATAAGCGTACCTATGTAGAGACCTACGAGATGGTACTCTCCATACTTCGGCCTGGTGGAATCATATTGGCTGACAATACGCTATGGGACGGGCATGTCTGCGATCCATCCTATAATCATGACCAGCAGACCCAAGGAATTCGTCGTTTTAACGACTACGTTAGGAAGGACTCACGTACCGAACAGGTAATACTTCCACTACGCGATGGCCTTACTATTATCAGAAAAACACAATAATTGATGCTTGTCTGACAATCTGCTACAAAAATTTGCAAAAATGTCACATCCTTTTAGTAATTTTGCAAATGGATTTTACTAACCACCACCAATGCTGTCTAAAAAACGCATACTTTTGTGGTCATCTTCGGCCATAGCCATTTGTATCTTTGCAACGGTTTTCCTGTTGCCAAGTGGGATTAATATGTGCTCTGAGAACGACGGTTTGAGCGAAATGGACTTCATGGGGAAAGAGGTGGAACTGTTGCTTTCAGAAGGTAAAATGGAGCAGGCCAGGAATTTCATAGCGGATAATAAGCGCCAAGCCAAGGATAGTACGGAATATTACCAATTCGTGGTACTTGAAGCCAAGTGCTATTTTGTCAAAATGGAGACAGATTCCTTCTATGCCTGTCACCAGCAACTCAAGCAATTTGTGAAAAGCCAGCGTGGCAGCAACTCAATAAAGCTAAAAAAGCTACAGGCTGAGATGATGCTGCAACGCGGTGTCTACGAGGCCAAGATGGTAGGACGGATGGATACGGCCCTTGTCTACTATAAGCAGGCCTTGGACATCATCAGCCAGTTGCCCCACATGCAAAGTAACAGGCTGATGACGCTGACCAATATAGCCGATGCCTATAAGCACCTGGGAATGTTTGACCAAAGTGTCAACTACTATCTTCAGGCTATGGAACTTGGTGATTCCATTGGTATGGATGAAGCCACACAGGCGTCTATTGACATTGGCATTGCCTCGGCCTACACCTCGATGGGCAACTTTGAGCAGAGTGCCCTGTGGTGGGATCGCGCAGGCAAAATGAAACCGAAGATGGGACGCAACGAGCTGTTCCACTATCTGAATAATCGCGGAAACGATCTCTTCCTGCAAGAAAGATATGAGGAAGCCCTGCGTTATTTCTTAGAGGAAGACTCGTTGACCAGCCATCATAGTGACATGCAGTGGGAGCGCATGTTCGGCCATGCTAACCTGAGTCATATTTACATCAAGTTAAACCAGAAGGAGAAGGCTCTGCCTATGCTCGATGAGATAGAGCAGTTCTTCCGTAAGGAGGGCCAACAGATACCCCTGTACTATATTATCACTCAACGCATAGAACTGGCCATGCTTGACGGTAATATTGCTGAGGCCCTGCGTCTGCAAAAGGAAAGTGGCATGCCTGACAGGATGATTCCCGACCAGAAGATGTTGCGCCTGAGGCTGTTGCTTAACCTCTATCAACAATTAAACGATTGGCGACATCACTCCGAAGTGGGCATTATTTACAAGCAACTGCAGGATTCCATTATGACCGACAAGGTGAAGAAACAGTTCTCCGAAGTCCTCATACGTCATGAGCATGAAAGGGAGTTGACCGAAAAGCAACAAGAGCTGGAGAGGATGAACCTGTCGTTCTGTTGGAGTCTGTTCTTGTTGGCCGTCCTCATCATCGTCATCGTGCTACTTGCCATTATCAGTTACCAGAAACTGAAAGAACAGCAACTCAAGGAGCAGAACATGCAGTATCGCATAGCAAGCTTGCGTATGGAAACTGTGCGCAACCGCATCACTCCTCACTTTATTGCCAATGCGCTCACCATTGAAATGCTCGCCCAGGTAGAAGGGAAGAAGCCAAACCTCGACTCGTTGGTTCAGTTATTGCACCGAGGCATAGAGATGACGGGTATGGAGCAGATTACACTGAGCGAAGAGTTGGAGTTCATTGAGTTTTATTGCCATGTCGAGAGTCAAATCATTGGTCCCGATTTTGTCCTCAGGAAGGAACTGGCCGACGATGTAGACCCAGACAAGGTGATGCTGCCGGCGATGTTCATGCAGATTGTGGTGGAAAATGCGCTGAAGCATGGACTCTTGCCTAAGCCCCGTCAAGAGGGACACGAACGAATGATTCTCATCAGGGTCACGCACAAAGAGACTGGTACTCAGGTGGATATCATCGACAATGGCATAGGTATGCTTCGCGGAAAAAAGACAAAGAAGCAAATTGGACTGAGCGTGGTGGAAGAGACCATTGCGTTGCTAAATGAACAGAACCACGAGAAGATGTGGTTCAGCATTGGTGACTATGTGCATGCCAATGGCGACACAGGCTGCTGCTCGACGTTCTATTTGCCCAACCAATATAAATACGTACTAAACTAACTATGGAGAACTGGAGTCTGGCAAGAGTTTATATAGTAGATGACAACGAGGGTGCCATTGCACTATTACGTCGGTTGCTCGCCGACTATTCAGTGGAAATCATTGGGGCTGAGACCGATACGCAGAAAGCTATGGAAGAGGTCATCGAGCTGGAACCAGACCTGCTGTTTATTGATGTGGAGATGCCAGAAATGTCGGGTCTGGACTTCTGTAGCGAATTGCAGAAGTGGGTAACATCTGAGATGAAGGTTGTCTTCTACACAGGCTACGACAAGTATTTGCTGGATGCTATCCGCCGACGGGCCTTTGACTATATGCTGAAGCCAGCCACAAAGGGCGAACTGGCTAAGATTATGACCCGCTATTACGAGAGCAGGCTCGGTAACATACGGCGAGCCGATGCCCAGTATCCCCTCGCATCGCCCATTATGTTGGTTGTCAACGCCATGAATGAGCATACGGCGCTACATACCGATGATATTGCTTACTTCCGCTTCGACAGCGAACGCAAGCTTTGGGAGGTGGTATGCAACAACAATGTTTGCTATACGCTGCGCCACAAGACCACTGCCGATGTCATTCTCAACTACTCGCAGGACTTCGTGCAGATACACAAGCGCTTCATCGTCAACGTCCAGAAAATCGAAAAGATACAAGATTCTCTTTGCATCTTACGTCCCCCGCTGGCCTACGTCGACGAACTACGCATCAGCAAGAACTATCGTCACGGCTTGATGAGGACGTTCTATAATATGTAACTTCTGAACGCTTACACGCTTTACAATTGTTATCTTTTTCTTCGTTATTACGAAAAACTTTTGTATCTTTGCAGCGCAAAATATATTATACCGATTTCATATTATGCAAGAAACAAGACAGAACAAGATAGCACGACTGCTGCAAAAGGAGCTGAGCGTCATTTTTCAGGAACAGACCCGTGCCATGCACGGCGTTATGGTCTCGGTAACACGCACTAAGGTGTCACCCGACCTCAGTGTCTGCACCGCCTACCTCAGCATCTTCCCCTCGGAACGAGGAGAGGAACTGTTGAAGAACATAGAGAAGAACCAGGCCCAAATACGCTATACACTGGGGCAGCGTGTACGCTATCAGCTGCGCATCATCCCCGAACTACGCTTCTTCATCGACGATTCGCTCGACTATATTGAGCGTATTGACGAGTTGCTGAAAAAGTAAATGAATTTTCCCTTCTACATAGCCCGCCGCTATCTTCTCTCGAAGAAGTCGACCAACGTCATCAATATCATCAGCGGTATCTCGGTAGTCGGCGTTGCCGTGGCCACCACAGCTTTGGTGGTCACATTGAGTGTGTTCAATGGCTTCCACGACCTGGTGGCCTCGCTCTTCACCACCTTCGACCCGCAGATAGAAATCACACCCGCCAAAGGAAAGACGGCGCCTTCTGACGACCCTCTGTTGGCACAGGTGCGTCAGTTGCCACAAGTCGAGGTGGCCACTGAATGTGTGGAAGATCAGGCATTGGCAGTCTATGAGGGGCGTCAGGCTATGGTGACTATCAAGGGCGTCGATGACAATTTCGACCAACTGACCCATATTCGCGAGATACTCTTGGGTGACGGCACCTTTGAATTGCATGCCGCCGATATGAACTATGGCATTCCTGGCGTTCGGCTGGCCGACCAGTTAGGCACTGGCTATCGCTATCGTTCGCCACTCAAAATCTATGCACCACGTCGCGAAGGCCAGCTTGACATGAGCAATCCTACAGATGGCTTTGTTGAAGACGAACTCTATTCACCGGGTGTCATCTTCTGCGTTCAACAGGCCCGCTATGACAGAAACTACATCATTACCTCCATAAATTTTGCTCGTTCAATCTTCGACCAGTACGGTATGCTCTCTTCCCTGGAGTTGCGTCTAAAGCCTGGCAGCAATTTCGAGTCAGTGAAGAGTCAGATAAAGCAAATATGTGGTGACCAATTCAATGTAAAGGACCGCTATGAGCAACAGGACGACACGTTTAAGATCATGAAGATAGAGAAGCTCATTGCCTACATCTTCCTGACTTTTATCCTCATGGTGGCCTGTTTTAATATCATCGGTTCGCTCTCAATGCTCATCATCGACAAGCGAGATGATGTAGTGACGCTACATAACTTGGGAGCCAGCGACCAACAAATTACGCGAATCTTCCTTTTTGAAGGGCGCATGATTTCAGCTTTCGGTGCCATCATTGGTATTGTCATCGGCCTGTTGCTTTGCTGGATTCAGCAGCAGTTCGGCATTATTGCCCTCGGTTCGCAGGCAGGCGCCTTCATCGTCAAGGCCTATCCCGTCAGCGTCCATCCCACTGACGTTATCCTCGTCTTCTTTACCGTTCTTGCCGTTGGTTTCCTTTCTGTCTGGTATCCCGTTCGTTATTTTTCCAAGCGATTGTTAGCGCGATAATATCGTGTTGTCACGTAAGGGAAAGGACAGAAATTCAGGTGGTGAAAAATATTTTAAGTAAGTTTAGCACTCAAAAACGTATCATAGGTAGTTAGGGTTCAAAAATATTTCGTAACTTTGCAGCAAACTAATCGCAAAACGAATGAAAACCAACTATGAACTACGCTATGCGGCACATCCTGAGGATGCCCGCCACTATGATACGGCAAGGTTGCGCCGCGACTTCCTCATTGAGCGTATCTTCACTCCCAACGAGGTCAATATGGTCTACTCTATGTACGACCGTATGATTGTGGGTGGTGCCATGCCTGTCAGCGAGGAACTTCTTCTCGAAGCCATCGACCCATTGAAAGCTCCTTATTTTACCACTCGCCGTGAGGTGGGCATCTACAACGTGGGAGGGCCAGGTGCGGTCCGCATTGGTGACGAGTGCTTTGAGTTAGGTTTCAAGGAGGCTCTCTACATAGGTCGTGGTGACCGCGACGTGTACTTTGTCAGCCTTGATGCTGCCCATCCCGCCAAGTTCTACTTCAACTCCACAACAGCCCATGCTGCCTATCCCTGCCGCAAGGTGACGAAAGCCGATGCTGTAGTGGCCCACATGGGCAGTCTCGAAACGTCCAACGAACGTAACATCAACAAGATGTTGGTCAATCAGGTACTTCCTACCTGTCAGCTTCAGATGGGCATGACAGAATTGGCTGTCGGCAGCGTTTGGAACACCATGCCGGCTCATACCCACAGCCGCCGCATGGAAGCCTACTTCTACTTCGAACTTCCTGACGATCAGACCATTTGTCACTTCATGGGCGAGCCGGAGGAGACACGCCATATCTGGATGCGTGGTGAGCAAGCCATACTGAGTCCTGAATGGAGCATTCACTCTGCTGCCGCTACTCACAACTATACATTTATCTGGGGTATGGGAGGTGAGAACCTGGATTATGGGGACCAAGACTTAACGGGTCCCTTAAGATAAGGGGAGTGAACAGACGAATAACCATGTAAATAGAGTTTATTAACATTAATATTAACAATTAATTGGGGCAATGGACATTTGTTCAGACCCCCAACCCCCTCACTTAGGGGGCCTGTAGAAACCAATGACAAACATTTTTTCATTAGAGGGTAAGAACGCATGGATTACCGGCGCATCTTACGGTATCGGGTTTAACATTGCCAAGGCTTTCGTGGCTGCTGGCCTAAAGACCGTTATCTTCAACGACCGCAATGAGGAGGCTCTGCAGCGCGGTTTGCAGAACTACAAAGAGGCTGGTATCGAGAACGTTAAGGGCTACATCTGTGATGTGACCGACGAGAAGGCCGTGGCCGAATTGGTAAACAAGATTCATGAGGAAGTAGGACAGATTGACATCCTGGTGAACAATGCCGGTATCATCAAGCGCATCCCCATGCATGAGATGAAGCGTGAGGAATTCCAGCAGGTTATTGACATCGACCTTGTAGGTCCGTTTATCTGCTCGTCGGCCGTTATTCCCGAGATGATGGAGCGCCGTGAAGGTAAAATTATCAACATCTGCTCGATGATGTCGGAGCTGGGTCGTGAAACCGTCAGCGCCTATGCAGCTGCCAAAGGTGGCCTGAAGATGCTCACCCGCAACATCTGTTCAGAGTATGGCGAGTACAACATCCAGTGCAATGGCATTGGCCCGGGCTACATCGCAACTCCTCAGACTGCTCCTCTGCGTGAGCGTCAGCCGGATGGTAGCCGTCATCCCTTCGATTCATTTATCTGCGCCAAGACACCTGCAGGCCGTTGGCTCGATCCCTCAGAGTTAGGTGGTCCCGCTGTGTTCCTTGCTTCACACGCCTCTGACGCCGTGAATGGTCATGTTCTCTATGTTGATGGTGGTATCTTGGCCTACATTGGCAAGCAGCCTAAGTAAAAAACTTTTAAGGAACGACAGAAGTGACAGGATGACTCGGTGAGACTTCACTTCTGTTTTTCCAATAAAATCAAAGCAGGCAACGTCTCGGAAGAAGAGACGTTGCCTGCTTGAATTTTATTTACAAAATAAGTTTAAAGAGCATCTGCAAGCTCAGCACCAGCCTTGAACTTTGCCACCTT
>Ga0326511_10000874_pt1 | contig 26052 bp, 25 predicted proteins | sample 0_2496_0518_D_FD_203701 | JGI IMG/M metagenome (GOLD analysis project Ga0326511, IMG submission 203701) | Bovine rumen microbial communities from UC Davis, California, United States - 0_2496_0518 | ecosystem: Host-associated > Mammals > Digestive system > Stomach > Rumen | place: USA...
TCTCCCCCATGAAGAAAGTCGGAGACGGTTTCGTCCCCGACTTCCATAGCCGCTATTTCACAGAGGATTTTCCTTATGGACTCGCCATCATCCACCGCTTGATGCATGAGCACCACATCCCATCCCCTTATATTAATAAGGTATACGACTGGGGCATGCACCTACTTTAATTTTCAATCCTTTAATCTTTCGATTCTAAATCACGTACGCCTCAAACTGATGGGTCGTCCGCTTCTCCTCGGGTGGCAGTTTCATATAGTCACCATAGGTGCGGTGCAGATAGTCGTCGTAGCCTACCATCATCTTATAGGTACGGTCCTCAAACTTCACATCCATCATCTTTTTCATGTCGGCAGCAGGGAAACAACCTTTTGCTGTAGCAGGTCCTGCCTCCGTCATGTGACAAAGCGTCCCGGTGGGTTTATGACGGATAATCAAATGGTCTATCCAACGGTTCAGCATCCCTACAGTAATCGGCAGGTTACGATAGCACAGGTAGGCAAGGCGGGAGTGCAGCGGGTTCGACAGTGATATCTTACAGCGACGGATCTTATACAGCAGTTTCTTGAGTCGGAAGATACGCTCACGCTCCTCTTTGTCGTCCGTCACATAGTCGACAGGGAATACATCGATATACACCCCGATCTCATAGCCTTCCGTCTCTTTCTCCACCATTCTCGTACGCTGGTCAACCACCTTGGCGAAGGTATAATAATAATGTGGCTCCTTCTTCGGGTTCAGCACACGGTAGCGTCCTTCCTGGTCGTGATAGGTCTTGAGGAACCGCTCATAATCACTTCTAAGCATGTAGATATCAATATCATCGTCCCAAGGGATATACCCTTGATGACGGATAGCGCCAATCAGCGTTCCACTCGACAGAGAATAGCGCAACCCCTGTTCCTCGCAGAAGCGATGCACATCATCCAGAATACCCATCTGAATGCTCCGTAACTCCTGTATGTCAGTTATCTTCCTCATAAACTCTTAACTATGAACTATGAACTGTGAACTATTCCACCATCCTCCATACTCTGATTCCCGTATGCTTAGGTTGCTTCGCCTCATACTCATAAAACGTCTCCTTACTCATCAGTACCTTTTTATAGAGACTTGACGCATGCATCAGGTGTAACTTCCCTTTCTGCCAGAAGGCAATGGCGATATGACGGGTGTCCAGACCATCTTTGTCGGTCAGCATGGCGACGATATCGCCGTCACGCACCATTCCTAATGGTGTCGACTGATGCCATTTCAGGTTTTTCTTGGGGATATAAGGATATTTCTTGCCATTCGTGGAATCCTCATACGCCTTGATAGCGGGTACGAACTCTGGATGGTTTTTCAGTTGCTTATACAGCTGGGGGTGCTCCGACATATAGTTGATATGGACGGTCTGTACCGCTCCGGAGGAAGCACTCTTGATACCGACTTCCTTCACGAGACCCATTCTTACGTTATCATCGCCCCACCATGTGAAATAATGCAGCCGCGAGGTATAGTCTTTCATCTCCCCGTTACGGTAGCGGATGCTCTTCAGGTTGTTGCAATAGTCGGCGAAGGTCCGTCTGTCCTGCAGGTCACAGAGCGAGAGAGCCAGCACCGTCTCGACATAGGTCGTACAGTCCAGTTCACGCAGGTTGACGATCAGATGTTCCTTGTCACCCAGCTCCAGGGTGTGCCCCACGTAGGGCAGTCCCAAGAACTTCTTCCCGAAATACATCATACGGTTTTCCGTACCCCGTTTCGTCTTCGCCTCCTTCAGCAGTCTCACCACAAGGGCACTGTCCTCCTTGGTGTATTCACACTCATAGTCAATACAGGTTTCTGCCATAGGTTCCGTCGGTGTCTGCGGAGTCTGTGCACAAGCCATCATAGCGAGGGAGAGAAACGGAATGAGAAATACTGACTTTTTCATACAATTTATTCATTCATTTATTATCTTTATCATCTTCTCAAAATTACAAAAATTTCGATTAAACGAGAACTTCAGAACGCCTTCAGCGTGAGTCCTGCCACAAAGTAGAGAGACTGGCTGGAGGGATTGGCATGGAGCTCAGCAAAGAGGGGGAGGGAGAAATGATCAGTGATCTTGATATCTTTGGTGGCTCGCAAGGAGAGCGTGGTGACACTGAAACCATTGGTTTCGTAATAGTCGGAAGCCCATGGGACGAGTCCGGCGGTAGCCTGCCAGTCACAGGTGATGAGACGGAAGGGTGCCTGTAGCTCGAAATAAGAGCTGTAGGCTCGCTTGCCGTCATCCTCCTGCCAGTCGTAGCCGGCGAAGATAGTCTGCCACGAGGCACTCAAGGGTCCGAAGTCATAGGCAACAAAGCCCTCGAAGGAATGTCCGGTATCGTCTTTCTTAAAATAGAAAAAACGGGGGTCACCAGAGTCATCCCAATAGTCGACGATGCCGAGGGTGAGTCCTCCCGTCTCGTAGGAGAGGGTGAGGTCTATCTCATGGCAGTCGCCCTCATGCTTGCTGAGGGGAACGTTACCCCATGCGGAGAGGGAGAATCCTTTCCATCCGACGGAAAGCTCGGGTTGTACGGCGACATGCCCCAGACGAAGTCCACGCCATACGTAGCTGCTCACGAAGTCCGCCTGCAGGCTGCCCTCCACTTTGTCCTGTGCCTGCACGGGGGTGACGGCGCAGAGCACAAGGATAGTCAGTATAAGTGTTGTTCTCATGTATGCAAAGATAATGTTTTTTTATTATAAAACATTGTGTTTTCCAAAAAATCTCTTTATCTTTGCAGAAAATTAAAGAATATGAGAATTAAAGAATATGAGAAAAAGATTTATCTTATGGGCACTGGTACTGCTGAAGGCAACACCGTTCGTGGCAAAGGATGCCGACCGGCGCACTCCAAGGAGAGGATGTTCCTCGAGGGCTACAAAGGCTTGGTCATCAAGAATGGTAAGAAAGTGGTAGTGAAATAATGTCCATAGCCGCGTTCCTAAAGGACATCAAGGAGAAAGACGGAGTCAAGCAGTTTGCCAGGTTCTGCATCAACGGGATAGTGGCAGCAGCCATCCACTATCTGACATACTACCTGATGCAAATATGGATAGACGTAAACATCGCCTATACAGTTGGCTATCTGGTAAGTTTTGCCTATAACTTCGTCGCCACCAACTACTTCACCTTCCACACCCTGCCGACATGGAAAAACTTCATGGGGTTCGCAGGGAGTCATGGCGTGAACTATTTCCTACACATCATCCTGTTCAATGTGTTCCTGTATCTGGGTGTCCACCGTCTGGTGGCACCACCACTTGTCATGCTTGTGGCAATGCTGGTACAATTCACTATTTTACGGCACGTTTTCGTGAAATGGGGAAAACATTGACGTGCGTTTGAAAAATATTTTATACCTTTGCAACATGATACTGCTGAGTTTCGATACAGAAGAGTTTGACGTACCCCGTGAACACGGAGTGGACATCACACTGGAGCAAGGTATGAAGGTTTCCAAAGAGGGAACATGCTGTATCTTGGACATCCTCAAGAAGCATGGTGTCAGGGCGACCTTCTTCTGCACCGGGAACTTTGCGGAGAATGCCCCTGAGGTGATGCAGCGTATCATGGACGAGGGACACGAGGTGGCATGCCATGGTGTAGACCACTGGCAGCCCCGTGCTACCGACTTCGCCATGTCGAAGGAAATCATGGAGCGCGTGACGGGACACCCGGTATATGGCTACCGCCAACCCCGTATGTTCCCTGTCGACGAACAAGAAATAGAACGGTTGGGCTACCGCTATAACTCATCGCTGCACCCCGCCTTCATCCCTGGTCGCTATATGCACCTCGACGAGCCACGCACCCCTTTCTGGAAAGGGGAGGTGCTACAGATACCAGCCTCCGTGACACCCTATCTGCGACTCCCCGTGTTCTGGCTGGCATGCCATCACTATCCACAATGGCTGTATAAACGGCTCTGTCTGTGGACACTGCGCCATGACGGACAGTTTGTCATCTATTTCCACCCCTGGGAGTTCTACCCCTTGGGAGAACATCCCGAATGGAACATTCCCTATATCATCAGACACCATACAGGAGAAGAGATGAGAAAGAGGCTCGGCAGGATGATCGGATGGTTCAAGAAAGAGGGAGCGTCATTTATCACCTATAATGAATATACCCAGCAACTATGAAGAAAGTTACCATATTACTGCCTGCCTATAACGAGGAGAAATCGTTTCCACTTATCGAACGCTCGATGAAACAGGTGAAAGAGGAGAATCCCAACTACGAATGGGAGTTCCTGCTTGTAAACGACGGCAGTAATGATAACACGCTGCAACAGATGATACGGTTGCGCCAGACAGACGACAGCTTCAACTACGTGGACTTGTCGCGTAACTATGGTAAGGAGATCGCAATGATGGCGGGGTTCGACTATGCCACTGGCGATGCCCTCATCATCATGGACGCAGACATGCAGCACCCCATCGATGTCATCCCCGAGATGCTGAAATACTGGGAAGAGGGCTATGACGATGTCTATGCCCAACGGCAAGGCAGCAAGGAGTCATGGCTCAAACGGGAAACCTCACACTGGTATTACAAGCTGTTACAGTCGCTGACGAGTGTGCCGATACAGAAGGACACGGGTGACTTCCGACTGCTGGACCGCTCCTGCATAGAAGCACTCAAGCAGATGCGTGAGACGGAACGGAACACGAAAGGGATGTATTCGTGGATAGGGTTCCGTAAGAAAGGAATCTACTATCAGCAGAAGGAACGCCAAGAGGGACAGTCGAAATGGGGCATCATGTCACTCATCAACCTCGCACTGAACGGTATCATGTCATACACGACCGCTCCCCTCCGTCTCGCCTCCATCCTGGGACTGATTGTCTCGACCGTCGCCTTCGCATACCTTATCTATATTATCGTGATGACCAATCTCTATGGCGACCCCGTACAAGGTTATCCGACCATCATGGTGACAATGCTGTTCCTGGGTGGTGTGCAACTACTGAGCCTAGGTATCCTTGGAGAGTACATCGCCCGCATCTTCAACGAGGTAAAAGGAAGACCTGGGTATTTTATTAGCTCATATAACGGAAAAAAGACAGAGAAATGAAGAAAATCATCAATGGACTGAAGTGGTTTTTCAGCAACCCGAAATGTGTATTCTACCTGGGGCTGGTTATCGCCATCGTCGCCACCACATTGGAGGTGACACGATCCCGTGCCAGGAACTTCTACGACTTCTACGATGCCACCCTGCTTTTCTGGAGCGGAGTCAGCTCGTATAACGTGGAGTTCGTGGATACAACGACGCTATTCTTCCTATACACTCCGGTATTCACCACGCTATTCACCCCGATATTCTTGTTACCGGACTGGTTAGGAGCATACGTATGGAACATCGGAAACTACTGTCTCTTTACCCTCGCCATCTGGACTTTACCCAAGACTTTCGCACCCTACAGGACAAAGATGTTCCTGTTCCTGCTGTCCATCCTGCTGCAGAGCATCTTCTGTTTTCAATACAACACAGTAGTGTGCTATATCTTCCTGTTTGCGTTTACCCTGCTGGAGAAAGACAAGCCCTTCTGGGCAGTATTCCTCATCATGCTGTCAGCAACGACGAAGATATACGGAGGTGCCGAGCTGGCACTGCTGTTCTGCTACCCTAAAGTATGGCGTAACTTCGGCTATGCCATCCTCTGCGGTGCCTTCTTCTTGCTGCTGCCAGCCATCAACCCTGCTTTTGACAATGTCTTTGTACTCTATCAGCAGATGGCGGACATCCTGACCTCCCACCATGGTGCCGCCGACTTCACCGGCATTCTTTTCGCACGGGGTCTGAAACCCTTCCTGCTGCCCAACTACCGCATCGTACAGTTGGCAGTACTCGGAATACTGGCAGTACTCTTTTTCTGGAGACACGACAGATGGAAGGATTTCCGCTTCCGTGTGCAGGCACTTGCCATCATCATGGGCTTTATCATCCTGTTCAGTGACAGTCCTGAGACCCATACCTATATCATCGCCCTGACAGGCTATCAGATGGCATTCTGGTTACAAGACAAGCGCACCAACATCGACTGGGTACTCTACTGGCTGCTGTTCGTCAACTTCATGATTCTCCCAACGGACGTGCTGTGTCCTCCGAAGATACATAATTTCATCCATGAGACCTTCTGGCTGGATGTATATACATGCTTCATCTGCTGGCTGAGAATCATATGGTGGGCAGTGGGACCGGAAATAGAAATGAAGGGAATGAAAGAAATGAAAGGAATGAGTCATCGACGAAGTCGCTTTTACAAAGAGCGAAGCTCGACTAAAAGAAATGAAAATGAAAAAATGGGGAAATGAGGAGTTGGTTATGAGATTGAAAAGGAGATATATTATATACCTCTTATTGCTGCTGCCATTGGCAGTACATGCACAGTCGAAGCGGGTAACCATCAACGGCGTGTCGTTTGTAATGAAATACGTGCAGGGAGGAACCTTCACCATGGGAGCCGTCAACCCCCAGGGGGCTGATGCTGATGAATTTCCTACCCATCAGGAAACCGTCAAAGACTTCTATATCGGGGAGACGGAGGTGACACAAGCCCTGTGGAAGGCTGTGATGAAAAAAGGGCGCCCGAAGGTAAGGGGCGACAACTACCCTATGGAACGCCTCTCCTATGATGATTGTCTTGCCTTTATCGAGCGCCTCAACCAACTGACTGGCAAGCATTTCCGTCTGCCCACAGAAGCGGAGTGGGAATATGCCGCACGAGGAGGACGGAAGTCGAAGGGCACACTCTATGCCGGCAGTAACAATCCTGAGGATGTTGCATGGTATCGGGTAGAGGGCAATGAGCGTAGAGACTACTGGCATGACCCGGTGAAGACAAAAAAGCCCAATGAACTGGGACTCTATGATATGAGTGGTAGCGTTTGGGAATGGTGTGACAGCGAGTATGAGGAGTACGACAAGAACAAATCACTGCACTTCCTCACCAAGTGGTTCCGGCATCGTTTCATGGTGATACGAGGCGGTTCTTTCTTCAACGACGCAGTATATAGCCGTGTCTCCAACCGCTATCTCTTCGCAAAGACACGGCGCAAGCCTACTGTCGGTATGCGTCTGGTATTACAACCCTAAACATTGAAGTTATGAGAATAGTTCTTTTCTGTGAAAACAAATACGCCATCGACATCCTGCGTCCCATTCAGACGGAAGCCGACCAAGAAGGGGGGCATGACGTGTTATGGTATGTCCATCGAAAGCGGATTCCCGACTTCCCATTAGAGGAAGTCAGATGGACCCACTCCATACAAGAAATTTACGACTTCCAGCCCGAGGCAGTCTTCGTACCAGGTAATATCGTACCCTACTATCTGTCGGGCGTGAAGATACAGGTGTTCCACGGCTATGCGGCGGAGAAGAAAGACCACTGGGTCATCCGCCGTTATTTCGACACCTATTTCACACAAGGTCCTTTCTTTACCAAGGGTTTTGAACGCCTTGCCCGGAAATACGGCGACTTTGAGGTGCTGGAGACCGGCTGGCCCCGTCAAGACTGGATCTTCAACAATCTCCACACCTTCGATGAGGAACGGAAACGACTGCTGAAAGAGAGCGGGCGCAGTAAGATAGTACTCTATGCCCCCACCTTCTCACCCAGTCTGACCTCCCTGCCCTATATGCAACAAGCACTCGTGGACCTGGTACGGCAGAAAGACGTATTACTGCTCCTCAAGTTCCACCCGCTGACCAAGTACGAACTCAAAAAAGAATACCGGCTGTTGGCTGAGAAGACAGACGGAATGCTGTGGATTGACGACTATACCGTCACGAAATACATGCTCATGGCAGATGCGATGATCAGCGACACCTCCTCTACCATCTATGAGTTCCTGTTGCTTGACAAACCCGTCATCACCCTACGCGCTGCTGCCAAGGATCTGTACTGGCGGGACATGCAAGAACCGGAAGAACTATGCCAAGCCTATGAGGAGGTCATGAGCGATGACCTATGGCATGAGAAGCGACAATGGGTGATACAGAACTATGACCCATATCTGGACGGTAAGGTGGCACACCGCATGTTGGAAGGAGCCCGTGACTATATCCGTCGTCATGGAGTTCCCACCCACCGTCAGCTGAACATCTGGCGCAAGTATACGAGTATCAAGACATTTGGTTATATCAAGAAATCGCACAAGAGCTGATGATAAGAAGTTTATATTACTTGTTTCATAATGGCAAGAATAGTAACTTGGCATATTACACCCGTAACTATCTCCGGGAGCTCACCCCTAATATCCTCTTCCGGATGCGACTGAAGCACTGGCTGGACAAGTTAGAGCAACGACCCGACAAAGCCTATATCATGCAACGGGTTGACTACTATTGCCAGCTCACCCCCCAGCATCCTTACGACCGTCAGAAATGGCTACAGGAATCTGTAACCATCAGACAGCAGAAGAAGTCACCACAGAAGGTGTACTATTTCGATTCGAAAGAAACGGCACGTTACTTCCCGGACCACCTGAGGTGGATCCTGTTGAAGGGAGATATCACCCATGTCCCGGATGTCCCCGTATTTGTCAAGAGCCGTCCGCTGAACACCGACGTCGCCAATTCTACCCTTCTAAAGATGGATAAGGTACGACATTTCCTGTTTGTGAACGATATTAAGCCATGGAATGAAAAATGTGACAAAGCAATCTTCTTAGGAGATATTGGATACAGGAAACCCAACCGTGAGGCGTTTATGAATCGCTGGTTTGGACATCCAATGATTGATGCTGGAACAACCAATCTCATGCCAGAACACCCAGAGTGGCAGAAACAGAAACTGACCATCAACGAGCATCTGGACTATAAATTCATCATGTCGCTGGAAGGTAATGATGTCGCCTCCAACCTGAAATGGATTATGTCGTCCAACTCTATAGCCGTGACACCACGCCATACGGTAGAGACATGGTTTATGGAAGGAACTCTGAAGCCCAACTACCACTATATTGAGATCAAAGACGATTTCTCAGACCTGGAAGAAAAATTGCACTACTATCTCCAACACCCCCAAGAAGCCGCAGCGATTATCCATCATGCCCATGAGTATATAGACCAGTTCCGTGACAAGGAACGGGAAAAACTTATCCAGCTGTTGGTACAGAAGAAATATTTCGATATCACAAATACGGAACACCAATGAAAACCATTAAATTCACCCCCTACCGCAAGGCTCTTGGAGCCATCTATGAGAGACAGACGAAGGATAAACGGCTACTGTCAAAAGACGGTCGTTACCAATTCCTGTTAGACGATGGCGTGGAGGAGGCTGACTTCTGGGTAGTACAAGGGAAAGGAATACGACGTCCTACCACCTGTCGGGTGGCTCCCCAGAACACCATCATGCTCACCACCGAGCCCCGTTCCGTATTAGTATATCCGAATAAATACCTGCAACAATTCGGTATGGTTTGTACTTGTCAGGAACAGACCACCCACCCCCATATCCATTTCGGTCCCGCAATCCTCCCCTGGTTTGTGGGATTCACGGAAGAGGCTGACGGCACCTGCCACTATACCTTAGATTACAACCAGTTGCACCAACCATCCCAGCCACAGGACAAGACAAAACTGCTGTCAGTCATTACCAGTAACAAGGCATTCACTCGTGGACATCTGGATCGCATCAAATTCGTAGAGAAGTTAAAGAACCACTATGGTGACAAAATAGACATCTTCGGACGAGGCTTCCGTGACTTCCAAGACAAATGGGATGTGCTGCGACCCTACAAATATCATATCGCCATCGAGAACTCGTCACAACGTTATTACTGGACAGAGAAAATCTCAGACTGTTATCTGGCAGAGACTTTCCCCCTCTATTACGGGTGTACCAACCTGTCTGACTATTTCCCGCAAGAAGCCTTCGTCGCTATCGATATCCGCCAACCAGAACAAGCTATCGCCCAAATAGATGCTGCCATCGACAGCAAACGCTTCGAACAGTCAACAGCCTTACTGGCAGACTGTAAGATGAAGGTGCTCGACAAATACAATATGTTTGAGTATGCGGCAAGCCTTTGTGACACCATGGATGCCAATGCCCCCAAGCAAGCGGTCACCATCCAACCCTGCAAGACTGGATTGGAACTGGAGAATCTCTTCAATTACAATCTGAAGCGCCACTATTACGAGTTCCTTACCAAACTCCATTATTGGAGCAATGGCAATGTCCTGAAAAGTAAGGGTTAACCTATTGATTGATATAATCAGGGAAGGTCAGCGACCAACGTGAGCCACCCCATTGTTTGCAGAGTGTGTCGTAATCTGCCAGCTTCTTATAGGACAACCGTTTCTGCAGCCATGGACGGCGAATCTTATCCTTGACGAAATTACCATAGATCTCAAACTCGGAGAAAGCGGAAGGAGTAGCCAGACTACGGTCATAGCTCTCTATGGCGGCATCGAGCCAAGGCTTCCCCCACCGTTTGCTAATCGTTTCCTGCAACACCTTCAGCTGTTCTTTGTCAAACAGCATTTTATGGTCAACATACGACAGGTTGTCTAATTGCAGCTCAGGAAGGAAACGATGGAGGTGGTCAATGATTGGCTGATGGTATTCGTATGTCTGATAAAAAACTGTCTTGCTGTCTTCTGTCAGGAACACATGCGGACGGATGAGCACATGGTCGGCATCTATACACAGGTAATATCTGCAGGTTCCCACTTTGCCGCTGAGTTTCAGCAACTGCTGGAAGAACCATCCACTGCGGTCTTTGATGGTGCCATCAGACCAGTTCACCTTCAGGTTGATCTCCTTGGGATTAAAACCGAACACCGTTGACTCATCAACAAACACGAGTCCGTTCGCCTGACAAAACTGAATGACCTCGTCCTGTGGTGGAGCCACGATATAAATATCCTTGATAGGATGAGGAACACAATGACGGATACCTTCCAAGCATAAAGGGAAGATACGCAGGTCTTTTGCCACTAAGGGGATTACGACATCAATAGGTTCCTGTGACGGTTTCAGTTCTGGGAAATGACGCCATGCAAATAGGCGGTAGCGGATTTTACGTATTTGCGACATAATTTATAATGATTTTAAGATTTCTGACAATACATGTTCTAAAGCTCCGGGCTTGTTTCTCTCAATCTTGACACTATGAAGTAATCCTGCATTCCTTCCAGCCTCAACATCAGCATCACTGTCACCTATCATGACAGATTGTGACAAGTCAATATGGTAATCGGAGGCGGCTTTCAAGAACAGACCTGCTTTCGGCTTCCTGCAGTCACAGTTGATTTTATATTCAGGTCTTTCTCCTTCAAACCCTTTATCCGGATGATGAGGACATACATAAATGCCATCCACAAAGGCACCAGACTTACCTAAATCTGTTTCCATCTTATCATGTATCATCCTCAAATCTACCCAATCGCAGTCACCACGTGCAATGACTGGTTGGTTGGTGACCACAATAGTCAGGTATCCGGATTTGTTGATCAACTTGATGGCATCTTCCACTTGTGGAATTAACTCAAACTGCTCTGCTTTGGTAAGGAAACCAACATACTGATTAATGGTGCCATCACGATCGAGAAACACAGCTTTCTGAGGATGCTTTAGATTGCGTGCCCTTACTTTTCCTTTCTCTATATCTTCCTCCACCTCATAAAATCTGTCAGGAGTACCCATGTCTTTGATATATTCTGTCGTATCATAGGCAAAAATCCTCCCACTATTGATGTGAGGTTTAAGGACATCCCTGTCAAGGTCTATCTTATCAGGATTCTCCGGATGACGGGGGACATAGTTCTTAGCCACTTCCTGAAGTAATAATGGGGATATTATCTCTATCCCGGCATTCACACGATTCTGATAGTATAAACGCTCGTCTTCTTTGTTCATCCACCGTTTCACGCAATGAGTATCTACAGGAAGTCCGCCAATGATCTGCGGCGGAAGAATCTCCGTAACGAGCAGTGAACTGTCATAAGGATGCCCATTAGGGTGGGTCATCAAACTTGCCCAGGCATGCTTTTTAAGATGGAAATCGATGAACCGGTTGAAATCCACGTCAAGGACAACATCCCCGCACATCAACAGGAAATCCTCTGTCAGCTGCGGCATCTTAAACAAAGCGCCGGCAGTCCCTAACGGTGTAGACTCTACAAAATAACTGATGCTCACTCCAAACGAAGAACCGTCTTTGAAGTATTCCTGAATCACTTCCCCCAAATGACCTATGACGAGAATGATGTCAGTAAGACCACAAGCCCTCAGGTTTTCTATCTGCCACTGTAGGATAGGCTTACCCCCTATCTCTATCATCGGCTTAGGCACGTCATTCTTTATACTGGCAATGCGTGTGCCTTTTCCACCTGCCATAATCACCACCTTCATCCCTCACCAAAGAATTTATCTTCCAACATCATACAAATACTATGGTACACAGGTAGGTGCAGTTCCTGAATCTTAAACGTCTCTGTCTCAGGAACCCGGATGCAGACATCGGCAAAATCAGCCAATCGGCTATTAAGTCGACCAGTAAGCCCAATCACTTTAAGTCCCTTTGCCTTTGCCGTTATCGCTGCATAAAGTATATTCTTGCTGTTGCCCGATGTGGAAATACCCAAATACACATCTCCGGCTTTTCCATAGCCATTGATTTGCTGGGCAAACACCAATTCTGGCAGCGAGTCATTCATGAAGGCTGTCGTCAGCGAAGAATGTCCTGTTAGGGAGATAGCAGGTAATGCACCCTGCAGGTTCTCAGCCAAGACAGCACCCATTTCCTCGTCAATGCTTTTTAAAGACTCTGCCTGATTAGCATAAACCCTTCTCTTCAACCTGAACTCTTTCATCAACTCACCCACGATATGCTCGGAATCGGACGCAGAGCCACCATTACCCGACACTAACAGTTTCCTGTCTTTAAGATAGGCATCCTCTATCAGGTCGTATGCCTGTTTGATACTCTCCCTACAGACAGCCAGCTGTGGATATCTTTCTATCAACAAACAAAGAATATGTTCTTGTCTTGCCTCCATTACATTACTTGTTATTTTGAATGAGCATTCTCACATACAGTTTCATCTTCTCCTCATTCCCTTTCGTAATCTCAGAAATCAGGTTTAGCTGTCCCTCGGCAAAAGTGTGGAACTGGAACTTCTCTCTCAGCGACTCTGGCATCTCTATCAATTTGATATACTCCGCTGGGGTCTTGGCTGCTACAACACCCTCTTCTATGAGTGTTTCAACCACAATCTCAGCTACACGACGGTGGGAGATGGGATGATTGCCACCAAGATTATATATCCCGTTCTCAAAATTGTCATACATCATCGCATTGTACATCACCTCTGCCACGTCATCTACATAAACATGGTCGCGTACTATCTCATCCTTGAACAAGTCAATATATCCTTGTTCTCGCATCATTTTGTAGAAGCGGTAAGCGATATTAGCGTTCTTTCCTTTATGAAACTCTCCCCAGCCAAAGACATTAAAGAAACGGAAGCCTATCACTTTTACATCCTTAAATTTCTCCTTATTGCCGTCGGTATACTTGTCGAAGAGCCATTTCGACCATGCGTAAATATTGTGAGGAAGCAAATAGTCCAATCCTCCATCCTGATGCTGTTTGTTGCCATAGACAGCGGAAGAGGAGGCATATACAAAAGGTACATGGCGTTGGACGGCAATATCGCAGTACATCTTGGAAAACTCATAGTTCATCACCATCATCACCTTTGGATCATTCTCCAAGACATCGGCATTGGCACCAATATGGAAGATACCCTGGATATCATCAACACCTTCCAACGCTTCCCTGACACATGCCAAACCGTCAGAGTAGTCGATATAGTCTGTAAACTGCAATCCTAAAAGATTAGGCATCTTTGCCTCGTCATAGTTGTCTATGATAATCACATCACTGATACCATTCTCATTCAGTTTTCTCACCACATTGGAACCAACGAAACCGGCTCCCCCCGTTACGACATAACTCATAAGCTGTTAAATTTTTATTTCTTTCCTAGGGATATACACTATGGGATTATAATGAATCACTGTTGATCCTTCATTCTCCAATTCAAAAGGAACGTGCATCAGTTCATGCAAAGCATTAATTACATGCTCCTGTTTCTCTTTTTCAACGTAGAACAACAAGAAACCGCCTCCGCCGGCCCCTAACAATTTACCTCCTAAGGCACCAGCTTTAATACCCCGCTCATATAATTCATCAATGGTATTGTTGCTAATCTTACTGCCAGTACCCCTCTTTAACTTCCAAGAGTAATCCAACAGTCTCCCAAAGTCATTGATATCTGCATGGCTGTCCTCCAAGATGGATTGTGCATCATTGACCAGACTCAGCATCTCCATCAGCTGCTTTCTTTTGTCATGCTGATGATTGATGGTATCTTGTTGTATCTCGGAGGAGAAACGCGAAATACCAGTAAAAAAAAGCATCAGATTTTCATCCAACATTTTCTTACGATCAGGACGGATAATAATGGGGACAACCTTGAAAGTGTTGTTCTCAAAATCAATCCTGTTTAATCCTCCGTAGGCAGCGGCTATCTGGTCTTGCCATCCACCAGACTCCTGGCAAAGGGTACGTTCCAGATATATCGCATCTTCGGCAAGTTTTCGCTTACCAACATACTTCCCTTTCAGGGAATAGAAAGCATTAAGCATTCCAACAGCAAAAGTGCTGCTTGTCCCTAACCCCGTCCGTGCGGGGAGATCTCCTTCATACGTCAACCGGATTTCATGAATATCCAACATCCGCATTGCCTCACGTATGGCAGGATGTTCTATGTCATTGATATCATTAACACGCTCAAACTTGCTGTATACCAATTCTGAATAGTAAGGCATAAAAGGAGGGAGATGCCTGACGTTGACATAACAGTACTTGTCAAATGTCGTTGATATAACAGCACCGCCATATTCATTGAAGAAAGACGGAATATCCGTGCCTCCGCCAAAGAAAGACATCCGGAAAGGTGTTTTCGTGATGATCATAAAGCTGTATCTTAATCTTATACTATATTCTGAAACCAATACTCGAAGCGTCTGAAACCCTCTGCCGTCATCTGTGAGGCATCGCCAGTATCCATGCGATAAAGTGGTATGTCACGATACATAACAGCTACCAAAGAGAATGTGCTGGGAGGACCTATCACATAGTCGCACTCGGAGAGCATGAACAAATCTTCTGGAGCACTACCCTGCAGATGATGTACCACGACATGAGGACAAAGCTGTTGGAATGTCTCAGCGTTTACCTCTGGATCATTGGTCGAGAGGTAAACATGAGTCGTTTGATGAGGATGCATCTCCGCAAAATGGTTGATATGCTCAGCATAGACCTTATCATCAAAGAAATATTTCCCGTCGTAGAAGATGCGATAGTCACCACGACGGATATGAACACCTAATCGAAGAATTGAAGAACTGGAGGATTTGCCCTCTACAGCAAGCATTTTCTCCTTGACGGGTAAGGTATATTTCTCATCCAACGTGAAGAGGTCGCAAATCTCCTCGCGATATTTCAAAAAGAGGTCGTACCAACGGGCAAACCATCCACTCACCACAATATGCCTGTGTTTGAGCATCTTACGTTCCAAAGCCCCACGGTCGCAGTCCCTTCTTTTGAAACTCGCAGTAGGTAGGATTTTGAAGGCAGCAAGATATTTTGCCAACAGATACCAGCCAAAACCCGTGAGGGAAGTATGACAAATCTTAAAATACTGGTATTTATAACTAAAGCGCATAGAAACAACCTTACGACCATGTTCCCTGCCCCATGCATAGACATGGGCATACTGCAATAGGTTGTTACACATCTGGGACTTATCTCTGGCGAATATCATAGGGCAAAGTTAGTGATTATTTGAGTAATACCAAAAAAATATTCTAATTATTTGCTTATTCCCTTTGAATTAACTACCTTTGTACACATAAAAAACCATTTGCTGATGAATATTCCATACTATCTCTTAATGGCTGTATGCTATCCGATATCGTTACTGCCGTTATGGGTACACTATCTTTTCTCTGATGTGCTTTACGTCTTGATATACCATGTGGGAAGATATCGTGTGAAAGTAGTCCGGAAGAACCTTGCAAGTGCTTTCCCAGAGAAATCAAAGGCAGAATTACGGACTATTGAACGGGATTTCTACCAATGGTTCTGCGATTATATCGTGGAGAGCATGAAACTACTTACAATCAGTAACCGGAATATAAAGAAACGCATGGTGTTTAAGGGCGTGGAACAGCTGAATCAGTGTTTTGATGAAGGACAATCCATCGGAGTCTATTTAGGACATTATTGCAACTGGGAGTGGATCACCTCACTACCTTTATCACTTACAGACAAAGCGCAATGCGCTCAAATCTATCACCCCATTGAGAATAAAGGAGTCGACCAACTATACCTGCGTTTACGTCAGCGAATGGGGGCAGTCTGTGTTCCGATGGCTGACACCCTCCGCAGGATAATAGAGTTCAAGCAAGCTCGACAACTTTTTATCATAGGTTATCTCTCCGACCAGAAGCCCCATTGGGTGAATATCCACCACTGGGTAGATTTCCTTCATCACGACACTCCTGTACTGACAGGTGCAGAACGTATCATAAGGAAATTCAACCATGCCGTGTTTTACGCCGACATTCATCGTATCCGCCGAGGCTATTATGAGACAGAGTTCAAACTGATAAGCAAAGAACCACAGCAGTTGGAAGAATACGAGCTGACAGATATCTACTACCAGATGTTAGAGGAGAATATCCGTAAGGCACCTGCCTATTGGCTGTGGAGTCATAATCGCTGGAGCCGTACCCGTGAAGAGTTCGACAGGCGTTTTGAGGTCGTCGACGGAAAAGTGATTGCAAAGACAACCCATTAAGGTTTCAGGCGGTCTTGCGTCATCCGTTCCATATATTGCTGGATGATAGCCTTTAGTTCTGTCTCCATCTTTGGAAGTGAAGAGTGAAGAGTGAAGAGTGAAGAATCAGTCCGCACCGCAGATTCTTCCAGAAGATTATGTTGCATCAGAGAGTCTTGCAAGCTATATAATCCCTTTGACTTGGTGCCGTCAAACTGGAGCACATAACCGTTTTTCACGTACTGGTATATGCCATTCAGATAATTCACCGCCCAAGTATCTTCCTTGGGAGTATTGAGCACGTCGATGCCAAAGCCGAAATAAGGCTTGGAGTAGCCCAACTTTCCAAGAATGGTAGGCAGGATATCAATCTGCTGCGCTATCTTATCCTGTATCTCACCACCCTCCACACTTGGGTCGTAAATAATAATCGGTGAGCAGAATCCTCCTAAATCAGTCTGGTACTCCGCATGGTCGGTCATATTTGTATGGTCGCTGGTCATCACAAAGATGGTATTCTTAAACCATGGTTGTTTGCTTGCCGTCTTGAAGAACTTACCGATAGCCATATCCGTATAGCGCACACACTTATGCATGATGATACCCTCTTCCGGATAAACCTCTTTATATTTCTCTGGGATACGATACGGATGATGGCTGGAGGCAGTAAAGATAGCAGTCATAAAAGGCTCTTTCATCTTACCCATCTCCTCCGCATAGAATTGTAAGAAAGGCTCGTCCCATATTGCCCAGTTACCATCGAAATCATTTGTCCCTTTAACTGCCTCATACTCTGTACGACCAAAATACTTCTGGAAACCTGTCTTCTGGGCAAAAGCCTGAAAGCCCATCGAACCATTCTGTGCCCCATGGAAGAAGGCTGTCTCATAACCCTCAGCAGCCAATATTCCTGCAAGTCCTGTATAGTCGTTCATCGAAGAAGGAGTGAGGATAAACGGTTCAACGAACATGGGGATACTTGACAACACGCTGGGCATACCGTCGATACTCTTACGACCATTACAGAAAGAATAACGGAATGTTATGCTCTTACTGATAAGGGCATCGACATAAGGGGTATAGCCTTTGTATTGGCTATTCTCCAAGGTTTTGTTTAAGGCTCCGATATACTCTCTGCCAAAGCTCTCAACGATCAGGATGACTACGTTCTTTTTTTCTATAGGGACTATAGTATCTATAGGGACTATAGTGTGGATAGGAGAATAAACACGCGCCATTTCCTCCTCGCTATCGAAATAACGGGGAACGACGAAGACGCTTTTCCCGATGGTGCGGATGAGGGAGAAGGGGGTATTCAGTACCAAAGCAGCATTGATTGGTCGAGTCGTATATTGGTTGGCGTTCGAGATAGTGATGGGGCGCACAGCCCTTGTAAAACCACCCCGCATACCAGCAATACAGAAAGGGGTAAACAATAGGAGCGACAGCAAACAGACAATAGCGTATCGCCACTTCCCCTGTATCTTCCGAAAATCTAACTTCGGCATGGCATATAGTACCCAAAGAGCAACTATAACTACAAAGAAGAGCACCAAGAAATACCAATGGCGCAAGAACTCGATGCCGATGACACTACCCAGATTTCCTTCATTGGAAAACTCCTGAAATACTGTCGTTGTCGTCCGACGCATGGTATATTGGAAATAAACGGCATCAGCCAAGTTGATGGCGAAGGTAAGTCCATTAACCACCATAAACAGCCACTTACATACTCGTTGATAGGTATGATTTTCCTTTTTATACCAAGGGAAAAGCATCAGTACGACATATAGTGCGTTGCTATAGAGAATGGCAGACGTGTCGAAGAGTAATCCCCCTCGGAAGATATCCCAGGAATAAGAAAGGTAGTTGGTATTTTCCAAATAATACGCTAATCTAGCTATCTGATAGACCCAATAGACCAATAGCAAGTTCCAAAGAACTGCTAACAAAGGGGAATAGATTTTACTAAACCAATGTTTCATCTCTCATTTAAATCTTTTGTCGCTACTTGTAGGATTGCCTTTGCCTGCTGGATAAGTCTCTCACAACCAACTCCTTGCGCCTTCACTACCTTATCGCTGATAAAGTCGTAATTGACGAAACCTGTAGAGTCTATCATAGAAAAGCCATCATCATAGGTATGAATGGCAACAGGTCTGGTGTATGTCTTACTCAATACATCACGGCTAAAAGTATAGGCATCGTGATTAAGTCCCAATTGCCCTAACAACGTGGCAGGAAGGTCTGTCTGATTACAAATCTGCTCAATACGGCGCGGTTCTTTCACTACCCCTCCTACCCATATCATCGGGATATGCGTTAAAAGAGGGTTCGACTCGTCCAAACCACCATAAACAATTCCATGATCAGGGAGCATCACCACCAATGTATTGTCCCAAAGTGGTGTTTTCCTTAGTTGCTCGATGAACTTTCCTACGCATTGGTCAAGGTAATAGAATGCATTAAGCACCTCGTCATCGAAATGATGAATAGGCACATCCCAGGGCACATGACTACTCAACGTTGAGTAACCGATAAGGAAGGGCTTTCGCATGGTAGTCGTCAACTGACTCAGGGTACCGAAGGTGATATCATCACGAACACCCCATTGGGCAGAAGACTGTTCCTCCTTGGTATAATCAGTTTTCCACGTCAAATCAGCGAACCCACCAGAGACGAGATAACTCCGCATATTGGTGAAGTTGATATCGCCCCCATAGAGATAATGGGTAGAATAGCCACGTTCCTCTTGTAATGTACGAGCAATATTCGGAAGAGTACGGGACTTGGAGGGGATCTTCATCACCGACATGGTAGGGAAAGAGGGATAACCACTCCACGTACAAACCGTTCCACGATCAGTACGCCATGAGTTAGCATAACAATTGGTGAAATAAACACCTTCCTTAGCCAACCGATTGAGATTGGGGGTGATATCAGACCGTCCGCCTATCTCTGTAAACTGTCCACCGCAACTTTCTAGAAGTATGACGATAATATTAGGATGTTGAGTAGTCAATAACGTATCTGAGTCAATGCTCTTGGTGTTATAAAGCTCATTGAAAATCTTCTCACACTCCTGATCATCCATAAAATGATAGACCACATTGTTGCTTGCCGTCTTCTCTAAAGAGGCAAAGAAAGAAAAGAAAGGATTGACAGCCGAATGATTCAAAAACTGGTTCTGAGAGAAATATACCTGTCCAATATTCGTCGTTGACTCATCTAATCCACCCCTTATCCCAATGATGATCAATGGTATCAACAACAGGGCGATGAGGGATGCTGTCAACTTTTGCCTAATTACCGTCAGTTGGGGGAATGAGGGTGTTAGTTTCTCATATACCCCATAGATCACTCCAATAAGGATGATGATGCATAAAAGACGTAAAAGGATATACCCTGTACTGACACTTGCCATTGCCTCTGTGGGTGTTTCCAGATATTGTAGACAGGAGGCATCCAACTTAAACTGCCAGAACTCATACAGGCTGGTATCTGCCACAAAAGCTGAGGATAATAAAAAAGCAGCAATGACATAATACCCTCTTAAAAGCCATCGGGGAATCCTTATCCATAAGGAAATCACTACCAAAAGGAAAGGATGGATCAGAATATAGAGAGAAGTGCTGAGGTCTAATGACAACCCATGTTCTATCACTTGCAGCATGTCCGTAAAGGTAAAGTCATGCCCTCCATAATGATAAAGCATAAATCCTATTTTAGCAACAACAAAGAAGAAGAGCGTTGCCACATAGAAATTCAACAAGTATAGTACTCTTTGCCTCATAGACTCTGCATATCGTTCAATTTCTTATAATAGCCATCAATATTCAGCAACTTTTCATGTGTACCCCGCTCCACTATCTGTCCTTCATGTAGTACACAAATCTCATCAGCGTTCTTGATGGTAGAGAGACGGTGAGCAATGGCAACGGTTGTACGTGTTTTCATTAGTCGCTCCAACGCATCCTGCACGAGCCGCTCACTCTCTGTATCCAAGGCTGAAGTAGCCTCATCGAGGATGAGGATGGGAGGATTCTTTAGAATAGCACGAGCAATAGACACACGTTGGCGCTGTCCACCACTAAGACGACCTCCTCGGTCTCCAATATTGGTGTCAAACTGGTGCTCACTCTGCATGATAAAGTCGTACGCATTAGCAATCTTTGCAGCCTCTGCAATCTGCTCGTCCGTAGCACTATCCACCCCAAAGGAGATATTATTCTTGAAGGAGTCATTAAACAAAATAGCTTCCTGATTGACATTTCCAATCAATTGACGTAAGTCTTGAATACCTAAATCCTTCACGTTAATGCCGTCAATTAAGACCTCTCCCTCCTGCACGTCATAATAACGGGGAATTAAGTCAACCATCGTTGACTTACCACTACCACTCTGTCCAACAATAGCAATTGTTTTTCCTTTAGGAATCACAAGATTGATATGACGCAAAATCCATGTCTCACCATAACGGAAGGACACATCACGGAACTCTATCTGATGCTCGAAAGAGGCGAGATGTTTTGGCTGCGCAGGCTCTTTGATGGTGTTCTCCGCCATCAGTATCTTGTCAATACGCTCCATGGAGGCAAGACCCTTCGGAATATTATATCCTACCTTTGACACCTCCTTCAATGGATTGATAATAGAATAGAGAATCACCATATAATAAATAAAGGTGGGACCAGAAAGACTGTGGTTGTTTAATACCAGTACGCCACCAAACCACAGAACGATGACAATCATACAAGTGCCTAAAAACTCTGACAAAGGGTGTCCGATATTCTGTCGGATGTTCACTCTCATAATATCATTACGATAGGTGGAATTGATGGTATTGAACTTATCACGCATCTTATCCTCCGCACAGAATGCCTTGATGATACGGAGTCCGCTCAATGTCTCATCCACCACACTCATGGTATCACTCCAAAGCGACTGCGCTTTGATACTCTGTGCCTTCAGCTTACGACCAATCCATCCCATGAACCAGCCAATGGCAGGAATAATGACTACTGAGAAGAGGGTGAGTTGCCACGAGATAATTATCAAGGTAGTGAAATAGGAGATAATCAGAATGGGGTTCTTGAACATCAGGTCGAGGGATGACATGATACTCGTCTCCACCTCTTGCACGTCACCCGTCATACGAGCGATGATATCCCCTTTCCGTTCTTCCGTAAAGAAACCTAAGGGAAGACTGACTATTTTGTTATACAGCTGGTTGCGCATATCTCGCACCACACCTGTACGGATAGGTACTACACTTGATGCAGCAAGAAAATAAGCAAAGGTCTTCAGGAGGGTCGCAACTATGAGGAAAATACCGATAAACAACAAGGTCGTGGTCGACCCTACATCTGCAATAAAGTAATTGATGTAATAGTAGATGTTGTTAATCAGTACATCCTTAAAACTACCGTCACTCCACTCCATCAAAGAAGTGACCACCACCTGGTCACCTGTCTTGAACAGGATCTGCAAAATAGGTATCAGTGCTGCAAAAGAGAAGATATTCAGTAATGCCGACAACAGGTTGAAGATAATCGACAATGCCACATATTTCTTATAAGGCATCACAAAACGCCTTAGGACCTGCATAAATTCTTTCATACCTCTTCACCAAATAATGTTGCACTAGTACTATTCGTTATCTTCACACGTACCGTCTCACCGATATGGTGGTTGCCTTTGTCGAAGACAACCATCTTATTCTGCTCAGTACGACCGCAGAGTTGGCTGCGGCTACGCTTAGAGAAGCCTTCCACCAACACCTCGAACTCTTTGCCCTCATCCTTTTTGTTTTGCTGGGCAGAAATCTCTGTCTGCAAGGCTATTAACTCGTTTAAACGACGTATCTTCTCCTCTTCCGGCACATCATCCGGTAGATGTTTAGAGGCATAAGTCCCTGGACGCTCGGAATATTTGAACATAAAGGCAGAGTCATACCCCACCTCACGCATCAAATCCAAACTAAGCTGATGATCTTCCTCTGTCTCCGAATGATACCCTACGAAGATATCCGTAGAAAGTCCACAATCAGGAATGATACGACGGATAGCTGCTACACGGTCCAGATACCACTCTCGTGTATATTTCCGATTCATCAATTTCAAGATTCTGTCGGATCCGCTCTGTACAGGAAGATGGATATGCTTACATACATTGGGCATCTCTGCGATCACCTGCAATGTCTCATCGCTCATATCCTTGGGATGAGAGGTAGTGAAACGTACTCGCATCTCAGGGACTTCCTCAGCCACTCTGCGCAACAGTTGTGGGAAGTCAACATTGATCTCTGAACTCTGAACTCTGAACTGATAACTATTCACGTTCTGTCCCAAGAGTGTCACTTCCTTAAATCCCCTGTCCCGTAAATCACGGACTTCACGAAGAATGCTTTCGACATCCCTGGAGCGCTCACGACCTCGGGTATAGGGTACAATACAATAATGGCAGAAATTGTTACAGCCACGCATGATGCTCACATAGCCCCCAATCTTATGCCCCAAGCCGATACGCTGCGGAACGATATCCTTATAGGTCTCAGAGGTTGACAGTTCTATATTCATCGCCTTGTGACCTGTCTCTGCCTGTGCTATTAAGTCGGGCAGAGTAAGATAGGCGTCAGGACCTGCCACCAGGTCACAATGGTGATTCTCAAGTAGGTCTTCCTTTACCCGCTCTGCCATACAACCCAAGACACCGATAATGAGAGGATGCTTGCGACGAAGGGCATTCAAAGCCTCTAAGCGGTGATAAATCTTCTGCTCAGCGTTGTCGCGTACTGAGCAGGTATTCAAAAACACAGCATCAGCCTCATCTATATTTTCTGTTGTCTCATAATCTGCCATCTGCATCACACTTGCCACCACTTCTGAGTCTGCGACATTCATCTGACAGCCATAAGTCTCTATATAGAGTTTCTTCATATTTTTCTTATTTTGCTTGCAAAGTTACTAACTTTTTTGTATTTTTGCGCTGATATTTATGCTAAACTTCAAGAAATGATGAAATTACTACGTATTTTATTCGTCGCCATGGTAGTGATGATGACTACCGGAGCATCAGCACAGACAGTCTATAACAGCAACGGAAGCAGTTGCGGAAAGATTGAGAATAACGGTACTGTTCGCAACAGCAGTGGTAGCACTATCGGACGTATCGACAGTGACGGTACCGTTCGTAATGGTAATGGCAGCAGTATCGGAAAGATAGACCGGGACGGTACTATTCGCAATAGTAATGGGAGCAGTATCGGAAAGGTAGAGAGTAATGGAACCGTACGCAATGGCAATGGCAGTAGCATTGGCAAGATAGAGAGCGATGGTACTGTCCGCAACGGTAGCGGAAGCAGCATCGGCAAGGTTTCCGGAGTACCCAAGGAGTGGGCAGCAGCCTATTTCTTCTTTTTCTTTTAAAAAGAATTAAACGAAAGATAGTATTTGATGGAATTGATTAAAGACAAGGAATTTGGTGGAGAACGTCCGTTATTCACCATCCATGACACACGATTAGAAAATATCACCATTACAGATGGTGAGAGTGGTATCAAACAATGTCAGAACCTGGAAGCGAGCCATTGTCGTTTCTATGGGAAATACCCTTGGTGGCATGTTGACGGAGCATTGATAGAGGATTGTTATTTCGCATTGGATGCACGTTCTGCCATTTGGTACACTAATGACTTAGTAATGCGCCGCTGCCGTATTGACGCACCTAAGTTTTTCCGTGAGATGAAGAACGTGGAACTGGAAGATGTACAGATATGCGATGCCGACGAGACGTTCTGGAAAGTCGACGGACTGAAGCTGAAGAACGTCCGGCTGCATGGTGGCACCTATCCCTTCATGTTTTCTAAGAATATCTATGTCGACGGACTGGAGAGCGACTCCAAGTATGTGTTCCAATATTGTGAGAACGTAGAGATACACCATGCCAAGATTCTCACCAAAGACTCATTCTGGGAGTGTGAGAATGTCACAATCTATGACTCAGAACTAGATGGAGAATACTTAGCATGGCACTCGAAGAATGTCCGCCTTGTCAACTGTCATCTTGCAGGAGAGCAACTACTCTGCTATGCTGACAACCTCGTATTGGAGAACTGTACCTTCGATAAGGCATGTGACCGTATCTTTGAGTATTCTACTGTTGAGGCAGATATCAAAGGACATATTGAGCATATTAAGAATCCTACCAGTGGACATATCGTGGCAGACTCTATCGGCTCTGTCACCATCGACGAGAATGTCCGCCAACCCAATAACTGTGTGATTGAGGTGAGAGGTAAGAAGTAAGAGGTATGAAATATAACTTCGACGAACTGACTGAGAGACGTGGCACCAGCTGTGTGAAGTGGGATGAGAGTCCCTCTGCAGATGTCATCCCCATGTGGGTTGCTGATATGGACTTTGCGGTGGCACCCGCCATTCAAAAGGCGATTAGGAAACGGGCTGAGCATGGCATCTTTGGCTATACCTATGTTCAAGAAGACTATTACGCAGCCATTATCTCATGGTTCCTGCGCCGCCATGGATGGAGAATCAAACGGGAGGATATCCTCTACACCACCGGTGTCATTCCCGCCATGTCATGTGCTATCAAGGCTCTGACCATGCCCGGAGAGAAAGTGCTTATTCTCTCTCCTGACTATAATTGTTTCTTCTCTTCTATCCGAAATAACGGTTGTGAAGTGTCGGAGAGTGTGTTGCGACCAAGCCGCAACACAGAGGAACTGTTTTTTGAGATAGACTGGGAAGACTTTGAGAAGCGATGTGCAGACGAGAAGACCACCGTTTTTCTTCTTTGTAATCCCCATAATCCCACAGGACGAGTATGGACAAGAGAAGAACTACAGCACATGACAGATATCTGCCATCATCATCACGTCCGGATTATATCAGATGAGATTCATTGTGAACTCATCATGCCCGGACAACAGTTCTGTCCGATGGGTACCGTTGATACTGATGCGATTATCCTCAACTCTCCATCTAAGTCATTCAATATCGCAGGACTGCAGGTGGCAAATATTATCTGCAAGGATGCGGAGACTCGCCGTCGAATAGACCGTGCCATCAATATCAATGAGGTATGCGACTTAAATCCTTTTGCCCCTGTGGCACTGAACGCCGCCTATAACGAGAGTGAG
>Ga0326511_10000875_pt1 | contig 26039 bp, 46 predicted proteins | sample 0_2496_0518_D_FD_203701 | JGI IMG/M metagenome (GOLD analysis project Ga0326511, IMG submission 203701) | Bovine rumen microbial communities from UC Davis, California, United States - 0_2496_0518 | ecosystem: Host-associated > Mammals > Digestive system > Stomach > Rumen | place: USA...
AATGGATTGAAGATAATCCTGACAAAGTATGTAATAAGATAAAAAAGATATATAAGAAACTATTAGAAGATACCAAGAAAGAAAAAGAGGTGTCTTTTTTAAATGTTGCAACGGGAGAAGTAGAAAGACATATATATCGATTTGATGAGGACAAAGGCAATAGACCAATAAAGTTTATAGAAAAATTTATAAAGCAGTCGAAAGGAAAATGGAATGGGAAACCATTAAAGTTAGAACTATTTCAAAAAGCAATGATAGAATCCGCATTTGGATTTGTAGATGAAAGAGGACATAGAAAATATAGAAAAGTAATATTCTTTGTAGCAAGAAAGAATGGTAAGAGTGTTTTAGATAGTGCAATAGCAACATATATGTTAACTGCCGACCATGAAGGTGGAGCGGAAATATATTCAGTAGCAACAAAAAAAGAACAATCAAAAATAGTATGGGAAGAATCAAAAAGAATGATAAGGAAAAGTCCAGAACTTGCTAAAAGAATAAGATGTCTAGTAGGTGGAATATACTTCGACCAAAAGGACTCTTATTTTAGAGCATTAGCAAGTGATAGTAATTCACTAGATGGACTAAATAGTCATTTAGTAATATGCGATGAAGTCCATGCTTGGAAAGATAAGAACTTATTGGATGTTATGTATGATTCAATGAGTGCAAGAGAACAACCAATGTTACTAGAAACTTCTACAATGGGAACAATAAGACAAAATGTATTTGATCTGGAATATGATTATGCAAGTCAAGTAATAGATGGAACAATAGAAGATGAAACATTGTTACCAATCATTTATGAATTAGATGATGAAAAAGAGTGGACTAATGAAGCTAGTTGGTATAAATCAAATCCTGCATTAGGAACAATAAAAGGATTAAAAGATTTAAGAGATAAAGTAGAAAGAGCAAAAGCAAATCCAATAGAGTTAGTTAATCTGCTATGTAAGGATTTCAATATAAGACAAAATGGAATCAATGCTTGGTTAACATTTGAAGAATTAAATAATGAAGAAAAATATAGTGAATGGAAAGATTGCTATTGTATTGGTGGAGTAGATTTATCTTCTACAACCGACTTAACATGTGCAACTATTCTAGGAGTTGTAAAAGGAAAAATAAGAGTAAAGCAAATGTATTGGATTCCCACTAACTTCCTAGAGAAGAAAATAACTGAAGATAAAATCCCATATGATAAGTGGATAAAACTAGGATTAATGAGATTAAGTGGAGATAGTAAGATAGATTATCATGATGTAACAAAGTGGTATTTAGAGCAGGTTCAAGAAAATGACTTAAGACCATTATGGGTAGGTTATGATAGTTGGAATGCTCAATTTTGGTGTGATGAAATGATAGAGCAAGGGTTCGATATGGTTGAAGTAAGGCAAGGTTACAAGACTGAATCTGCACCATTAAAACAAATGAAAGCAGATTTAATAGATAAAAAGATAAATTATAACAATAATCCAATACTAAAGTGGAATCTATCAAATGTAGTAGTAAAGATGGATGATAATGAAAACATAATGTTATCTAAAGAGAAAGCTAAACAAAGAATAGATGGTGTAGCAAGTCTAATGGATGCTTATGTAATTTATATAAATAAACAACAGGAATATTTGAATTATATTAATGAGGAGGTTAATTGATGGAAAGAAGAAGTTTATTAGGAAGAATATTTGGAACTGAAAAGAATACATCAGAACCATCAACAAGTGAACAAATAGAAATAATAGAAGGACAAAAAGCACATTTTACTCCCTATAAAGGAGATTTTCATGAAGATGCCGATGTATTAGCTTGTGTAGACACAATAGCAAGAAATGGAGCAAAAATGCATCCAAGACATATAAGAAATTTCAAAGGCAAAATGGAGAATGTAAAAGGAAATTTATATAAATTATTAACAAAGCAACCTAATGAAATACAAAATGCATATAAGTTTTATTATCAAGTAATAGCAGATTTAGAACTATACAACAATTCATTAGTATATATTCAAAGAGATGCTAATTTAAAAGTATTAGGATTATATCCATTGGAATATAGTGAAATAAAACTATATGAGTATAAAGATAAGATATGGATTAAATTCAGATTTGGTAGAGGAAAAGAGAGATTTGTTCCATATGATGATTGTATTCACTTAACAAGATTCATAGGTAAAGATGGAATCTTTGGTGGTAATAGTGAACCATTAATAAAAGTATTAGATATAAAACATGTATTAGATGAAGGAATAGTAAATGCTATAAAGACTACACAAAGTATAAAAGGTATCTTAAAGTCAACAAAAGCAATGCTTAAGCCTGAAGATGTTAAGAAGATGAGAGACCAATTTGTAAAAGACTTTATAGATTATCATAGAAACAAATCTGGAATAGGTGGATTAGATGCAACAACTGATTTTACACCTGTAAAAATAGAACCACAAACTGCAACTGATGAACAAATTAAAATGTATAATGAAAAAGTTTTAAAATACTTTGGAATAAATGAAAATATAATCCAATCTAAATATAGTGAAGATGAATGGAATGCATTCTATGAAAGTGTATTAGAACCTATAGGACTACAAATGAGTTTAGAATTTAGTAATAAACTATTTACACCAACTGAAAAGAACTTTGGAAATGAAATAATATTTGAATCTAATAGGTTACAATATGCATCTAATAAAACAAAGATAGAGTTAGTAAGATATGCATCTAACATAATGACAATAAATGAACAAAGAGAAGTATTTAATTTAGCACCAATAGAAGGTGGAGATGTCTTTATGATAGACCAAAATCATACAATAAATGAAGAAGTAGGAGATGAAGTAGATGAAGGAAATTAGAAAGTTAGATATGCAATTTAGAGCAACTGAAGATACTGACAAAATGGAAATCAAAGGATATGCAGTAGTATTCAATAGTCCTGAAACATATGAATATACTGAAGTAATAGATGAACATGCATTAGATGATGCCGATATGAGTGATGTTGTATTAAGATACAATCATAATGATTCATTTATGGTATTAGCAAGAACTAGAAATAAGTCATTGAACTTAAGTGTAGATGAAAAAGGACTAATGATAGATGCTAAATTACAAGATGATATTTCAGATCATAAGAATATATATAATGCAATAAAGAGTGGATTGATAGATAAACAATCATTTGCATTTAGTGTAGATGAAGATGAGTATGACTATGATACTGATACAAGAACAATCAAAAAGATAGGAAAACTATATGATGTATCAGTAGTAGACCAACCATTTTATAATGCAACTGATGTATCAGTAGCGAGAAGTGAAAATGATGAGTTCTTAACAAAGAGAAAAGAGTTAAGAGAAGAACATGAAAAGCAATTAGAAGAAGAAAAAAGACAAGAAGAACTAAAGAAAGCAAAAGAAGAATTGCTAAAGAAATTAGGTTAAACAATGAATATTAAGTAGTTGGAATGACTGCTTTTTTGTTTGGTGGAATACTGAACTAAATTGTTTTAATAAAGTCTGGAATGGACATAATGGGAGTTATCCCTTAAATAACAAAAACTAAAAGGAGGCAAATTAAATGTCAAGAAAAGAAGAAATAGAAGCAAGAAAACTCGAATTAAGAGAAGAAATAGAATCTGCGGAAAATACTGAAAAAGTAGAAGAACTTAATGAAGAAGTTGATGCTCTAAAAGAAGAAGAAGAACAACTAGAAGCACAAGAAGAAAATGAAGAAACTGCACAAGAACTAGAAGAAAAGAAAGTCAATGCTAAAGAAATAGTTAAGGAGGAAAGAAAAATGACTGAAGAAATTAGAAATTCAAAAGAATATATTGATGCTTATGCAGAATATATTAAAACAGGAGAAGAAAGAGAATTAAGAAGTTTACTAACTGAAAATGTTAATGGAGATGTTGCTATCCCTGAAATGGTTTATGACATTGTTAAAACTGCTTGGGAAAAATCTGACATTATGTCATTAGTAACAAAAGTAAATGTAAAAGGAAATTTAAAAGTTAATTTTGAATTAACTACAGGAGAAGCTACTATTCATACTGAAGGTAGTGAAACATCAGTTCCTGAAGAAGAATTAACATTAGGAATTGTTGAATTAAAACCACAATCAATCAAAAAATGGATTGGTATAAGTGATGAAGTATATGATATGAGAGGACAAGCATTCTTAAATTATATCTATGATGAATTAACTCAAAAGATAGTTAAGAAAGCAACTGATGAATTAATTAGAATAATTGCTAACTTACCTGCAACTGCAACTGCATCAAGTGTAAGTGCTAATGCAGTAGCATCTGCACCTGCTCTAGGAACTGTTGCCGAAGCAATTGCTAACTTAAATGATGAAGCAAGTGATATTACAATAGTAATGAATAAACTAACTTGGGGAGCATTTAAACAAGTTCAATATGATGGAAACTATGCTATTGATCCATTTGAGGGTTGTAGAGTAGTATTCAACAATTCATTACCTGCATATGATACTGCAACTGCAGGAAAACCATATATGATTGTTGGAGATTTTAGATTAGGAGCATTAGTTAACTTACCTAATGGAGATGGAGTAGATTTAAAATTTGATGATACTACATTAATGACTGATGATATTATTAGAATTTTAGGTAGACAATACATTGGTATGGGAGCAGTATCTGATAAAGCATTTGCATTAGTAACTAAACCACAAGCATAATTAGAAAGGAGATAGACTATGCTAGAGAATATAAAAAAGATACAAGGAATTAATCATAATGATTTTGATGATATGATAAACATATGGATTAAATCCGCTAAATTAGACCTTAAAAGTATTGGCATAGTCGATACTTTAGTAGATACACCTGATGATTTAGTAACAACTGCAATAATTACTTATGTATTAAGTCAATTAGATGTAGTAAATGCAGAACTATATTCAAATTCATATGCATTACAAAAAGATGTATTAAGACATTTAACTGAATACATTGTAGAAAGTGATGAAGAATAATGGAATATAGTGAAATTATATATTTAATAAGTGAAGTTCTAGAGGAAGATGAAATAGGTAATACTATAACATCTTCTTCTACTTCTAATAAATGTTATGCAAAAAAACAAAGTGTAAGAACAAATGAGTTTTATAATGCATCAATGGCAGGACTTACTCCTAGTTGTGAATTTATAATAAAAAGACTAAATTACAATGGAGAAAGTGAATTAGAGTGGAATAATGATAGGTATGAAATTATTAGAACAATTGATCCTAAAAATAAGTTTGATATTGTTCTAGTATGTTCTAAAAAAATAGGAGTTAATTAATGGCAAATAGCTCTATATTAGATATTAATAAGATTCTAAATGCATATGCTAAAGACATAGCAAGGGATGTTACAACTGATGCGGAAATAGTAGCAAAACAAGGTGTAACTGAACTTAAAAATACTACAGGAACTTATAAAATAAGAAGTGGTAAATATAATAGAGGTTGGAGAGTTAAAACTGATAAATTGAAAAATGGAGGAACATCCATTATATATAATGCAACTGATTATCAATTAACACATCTATTAGAACATGGACATGATATTGTTGGTAGAGATGGAACAAAAAAAGGTAGAGCAAGAGCATTTGTTCATATAAAACCTGTAGAAGAAAAATGCATTAAAGAATATGAAAGACTAATTGAAAAAGACATTGGAGGTTAATAATGAAGCATAAAGAGATATATGATTTATTAAAGACTTTAAATATACCTGTAGCATATGACCATTTTGATTCTAATAAGAATATAACACCACCATTTGTTGTATATAGAGAAACCGCATCTGATACATTTAAAGCAGATGGCATAACATACTATAGACCATATGAATTTGAAATAGATTTAGTTACTGAAAAAAAAGATGTTGAATTGCAAGAGCAAATAGAAACATTACTCACAAACAATAAAATCCCATATGACCTAGATAATGAGATATGGGATGATGAAGAAAAAATATATCATAATTTTTTTGAAATATAAGCACAATTAAGTGCTTTTTTATTTGAAATATAATAGGAGGTAAAAATGGCAAATAAAGTAAAATTTGGATTAAGTAATGTTCATATAGCACCAATTACTTATGATGGAAATCAAGTAACATATGGAGATATATTTACATTACCGGGAGCAGTTAATCTATCACTAGACCCTGAAGGAGAAAGTGCCGATTTCTATGCCGATAACACAAAATATTTTAGTGATTATGCTAATCAAGGTTATACAGGAACATTAGAAGTTGCATTAATCAATGATGATTTTAGAGAAAAAATATTAGGACAAACAAAAGATAGAAATGGAGCATTCATTGAAAATAGTGGAGATTCATTTAAAGACTTTGCATTAGGTTGTCAATTTGAAGGAGATACAAAAGGAACTAGATATTGGTTCTATCAATGTTCAGTTTCTAGACCATCAGTAGCATCTCAAACAATTGAAACATCTAAAACACCTGTAACTGATACATTAAACATAACAATCAATGCAAGAATATCAGATCAAAATGTTATGGCAAAAATGGAAGAAAATGGAACAAATACAACTGCATACAATGGATTCTTTACTGAAGTATATGAGGCAACTCAATAATAATTACTACTCTTATGAGTAGTAAAAAGACTACTCTTTATGGGTAGTTTTTTTAGTATTTATAAGAAAGGAGAATATCATGGCAAGTAAGAACATTAAGGGTATAGTCATCGAAATAGGTGGGAATACCACTAAATTAGAACAAGCATTAAAAGATGTTAATAAGGTAGTATATTCCACTAATTCTGAATTAAAACAATTAAATCAAGCATTAAAGCTAGATCCAAAGAATACTGAATTGTTAGCACAAAAACAAGATGTATTAAAAAACAACATAAAAGCAACTACTGAAAGATTAGAAACATTAAAAGAAGCACAAAGACAAATGGGTAGTTATTCTAGTCTTACTGAAGAACAAAAAGAGCAATATAGAGGATTAAGTGTAGAAATTGCTAAAAGTGAAAATGCTCTAAAAAACATGAATGAAGAACTAAAAGGCACAACAAAGATTGATTTAAGTAAGTTAGGAGAAGGACTTAAAAAAGTAGGAGAAATTGCTAAAGATGTTGCTAAAAAAATGATGGAAGTAACAACTGCAATAGGTGGAGCATTAGCAGGATTAGTAGGAGCAGGTGTTAAGAGTTATGCCGATTTAGAACAAAATCTAGGTGGTGTAGAAACATTATTTGGAGATAGTGCAAATAAGGTTATAGAGAATGCAAAACAGGCTTATAAGACTGCAGGTGTAAGTGCAAATGAATATATGGCAGGTGTTACAAGTTTTAGTGCATCATTATTGCAATCACTAGGTGGAGATACTGAAAAAGCGGCAGATATATCTGATATGGCATTTAGAGATATGAGTGATAATGCAAATAAATTTGGAACTGATATGGGTAGTATTCAAAATGCATATCAAGGATTTGCTAAACAAAACTATACAATGCTAGATAATCTTAAATTAGGTTATGGTGGAACTAAAACTGAAATGGAAAGATTATTAGCAGATGCGGAAAAAATAACAGGTGTTAAATATGACATTAAGAATTTAAGTGATGTCTATGAAGCAATCCATGTAATCCAAGAACAAATGGGTGTAACAGGAACAACTGCATTAGAATCTGAAAAAACAATAAGTGGTTCAGTTAACTCAATGAAAGCGGCATTTGATAACTTCTTAAATGGTAGTGGTAGTCCTGAAGCATTAGCGGAAACTATAACTAATGTATTTAATAATATAGGAAATGCAATAATACAACTTGCACCAAGTATCTTAAGTGGTGTAGTAACATTGATTCAAACATTAGTGCCACAAATAGCACAATTATTATTAGATTTATTACCTCAATTATTAACTGCAATAACAAATATGATTAATGCATTATTAGGAATGATTACTTCTAATATGGAATCTATATCAAATGCAATAAGTCAAATAATCAATGCAGTAGTAGGATTTATAACTGAAAATTTACCTACAATAATTGAGATGGGTATTCAATTATTAGTTGCATTAGTTGAAGGAATAATTAAATCTATACCTCAATTGATACCTACATTAATTCAATGTATAGAAACAATAATAAATACAATAATAGAAAACTTACCATTAATAATAGAAGCAGGAATTGATTTATTAGTAGCATTAATAGAAGGAATTGTAGATGCAATACCTCAATTAGTAGCAATGTTACCTAAAGTAATTCAAAAGTTAGTAGAAACATTAACTAGACCAGATATGATAGTTAAAATCATAGGAGCAGCATTACAATTAATGTTAGCTTTAGGAAAAGGATTAATAGAATCAATACCTCAAATGTTAACTGCAATACCTAATATTATTGGAGCAATAGTAACAGGATTTGGAAATGCAATAAGAAATACAAATTGGGGAGAATTAGGAAAGAATATCATCAAAGGAATTTGTGATGGATTTGGTAGAATAGGAAGTTATTTGCATAATAAAGTAAATGAAGTTAAAGAACAAATAACTGCTAAATTCAAAAAGATATTTGGAATCCATTCTCCATCAACATTAATGAGAGATACTATAGGACTTAATATTACTGCAGGTATTGGAGAAGGTATTGAAGAAGGAATACCACAAGCATTAAAAGATGTAGATGTAGCAATGAAACAATTAAATGCAGGAATAGAAGCAAGTGTAAATCCAACAATAAATCCAAGTGTATCTTATGATACTAACTATAGACTAATGGCAAGTGCAATGAAAGAAGCATTACAAGATATGGATATAGTTATGGATGATGAAAAGTATGGCAAATTTGTTGTAAAAACAATAACTGATACTATTTATACTTAGGAGGTGTAATATGAGAAATTATGTAATAATAAATGGTGTTAATTCAAATACAATAAATGGATTAGCAATAAATGAAATGCCTCCAATAACAAAACCATCTATCAGAACAAATACTGAAGAAATAGATGGTAGAGATGGAGATATAGTTACAAGATTAGGTTATAGTGCATATGATAAAGAAATGACTATAGGATTGTATGGGAGTTATGATCTAGATGAAATAATGAGTTATTTTAATCAAAGTGGAACAATAATCTTTTCAACTGAATCTGATAAATACTATAATTTTGAAATATTAGAACAAATAGATTATGAAAAACTATTGAAATTTAAAACTGCAACAATAACAATGCATTGTCAACCATTTAAGTATGAAGTAAATGAAACACCAATTGCATTAGTAAGTGGAGATAATATTGTAAGAAATAAAGGTAATATCTATTCAAAACCAATTATCTATGTAAAAGGTAGTGGAACAATAACTATAGGATTAAATGGTAATCAAATATTTAATATTGATTTAGGAGAAGAAGAATTAGGAATAACAATAGATGTATCAAAATTAGAAGCATATAATCCAAATAATGGAACATTACTAAATAGAAAAGTAACAGGAGATTATGATGACTTTAAGTTAGAATCTGGAAATAACACAATAACTCTAGGTGGAACAATCACAATAGCAAATATATCAATGTATAGTAGGTGGTTGTAATGATAAAGTTATTTAATACATTAGATAAGATATATACCTCAAATGGAGATGTAGTATTAAATCCAACAAAGGCAGTAGTTCATAAAGAAGATAATGGTAGCTTTTATTTAAACCTAGAAACAGGATTAGATGAAAAAGAATATAAAAGTGAAGAAATAGAAGGACAAACAATAGAAGGAACAAACTTCAATATAAATGTAGATTTATCAAAAGAATATTCATTTGATGACTTTAAAGGTAATACAACACAAAATGGAACACCAACACCTGATAATCCTGTAAATGTAAATGTTGTTACAGGAGAACAAGAGATAGAAGTTGCAAATGGAACTGAAACACAAACATATACTATAAATCTAGGAAATATAGAACTATGTAAAATAGGAGATTATCAAGATAGAATATATAAAGATAGTGGTAAATGGTATTTAGAAAAGAAAATAGGTAAGGTTGTTTTAAATGGTAGTGAGAATATAGTGCTAGATACAACAAAAACAATAACACAAGTGTTTAAAATACTGAATGTTTTAAGCCTAGGAGTTCAAGGTAATTTAGGTATATGCAATTACTTTATAAATCAAGCAGGAGATACTGAAAAATTTGCATATGTGGTTAATGATAGAGATTATATGAACTTATATATAGCAATAAACAAAACAAGAGCAAGTTCAATACAAAAATTTAAAACATGGTTATCAACACATAACACAATAGTTTATTATGTATTAGCAACACCAACAACAACTGAAATAACTGATACTGAATTAATAAATCAATTAGAAAGTATAGAACTAATAGAAGGTATTAATAATATAAGTTCAAATGGTAATTTACCTATAATAATGAATTTACATTATAACTATAGAAATGCTTACTCTAATGTTGTTAAATACAATGATTATCTTACTTCAGGACATATAATAGTTGCTAATACACCACAAGGAGAACAAGCATTCAGAATAACTAATATTGAAAAGACTAGAAGCAAAATAAAAATAAAAGCTAATCATGTATTCTATGATAGTGTTAATTATTTGATAGAAGATAGTTATGTAGTTGATAAGAATTGTAATGATGCTCTAGATCATTTGAATAATGCAACAAGTGATTTAAGTCCATTTACTACAATTTCAAATGTAACTAACATAGCAAGTTTTAGATGTGTAAGAAAATCTTTATATGAAGCAATACAAGTTGTTTTAGAAAGATGGGGTGGACATTTAGTAAGAAACAATTGGACTATAGGTATATATGATTCAATAGGACAAGATAATGGAGTAACAATAAGATATGCTAAAAATCTGAAAAACATAACTGCAACTTATAATTGGGATGATGTAGTTACAAAATTAATGCCTGTAGGAAAAGATGGAATATTACTAAATGCTATTGATCCAAATGTAAATGTATATGTAGAAGCATTGAATCCTTATGTAGTTCCATTTACAAAAACAATATCATTTAGTCAAGATAACATTGAAGAAGATAACTATAGAGATGAAGATGGAAATTTAGATGAACAAGCATATAAACAAGCATTAGTAGAAGATTTATATGCACAAGCAACTCATTATGTAGAAGAACATCAAGTCCCTAGTGTAAATTATAGTTTAAGTGCTAATGTAGAAAAAATAAGTGATATAGGAGATACAATACAAGTTACTGATGAAAGACTAGGAATCGACCTATTAACACATGTAATTTCATATGATTATGATTGTGTATTAGAACAATATAAACAATTAGAATTTGGAAACTTTACACCACAATTATCTAACTTGGTAACAACTATAGAAAGAAAGACTGATGAAGTAATAAGAGAATCAACTGCAACAATTCAAGTAACATTAAATAATGAATTAGAACAAGCAACTTCACAAATATGGAGTGCATTAAGTGATTCATATGTAATATATGAAGGAGATAAAATCCTAATAGTTGATACATTACCAAAAGAAGATGCTACTAATGTAATAATGATAAATAATGGTGGTATTGGATTTAGTAATACAGGAATAAATGGACAATTCAATAGTGCATGGACAATAGACAATGTTTTAAATATGGAGCAAATAAATGTAATTAATCTAACTGCCGATTTAATCAAAGGTGGAACATTAAAATTAGGTAGTAACTTAAATCAAAATGGTAGAATTGAAGTCTTTGATGAATCTAACACATTAATAGCAGAACTAAATAAAAATGGATTAAAAATGTATGGTGTAGATGGTAGTTATGTATTAATGAATAATGAAGTTGGATTTGCAGGATATGATAGAAATGATAATAAAATCTATTGGGTAGCACAAGATGAATTTCATATGAAAAAGAGTGTAGTAGAAGAAGAAATAACTCTATGTAATAAATTAAGATTTATACCAATAGAAATATATAATGGTTCTACTTTAGTAAATGATGGAATAGGATTAGTAAGTGTAGCAGGAGGTGGTAATTAATGGCAAGTGCAACAAAATATACAAATATCTATGCTTCTTATGGAGCATATTATGGATTATATGTTGAGTTTGTAGAGAATTCTACTAGTGTAGCAAATAACACATCTAGTATTACTCTATCGGCATCATTGTCATCACAAAATAGGTCTGGATGGAGTGCAGGTTCTAATTCCACATTAACTCTATATTGGCATGATAATAGAGAAAACTATGATAGATGGGTATCAAGTATAAGTTTTAGTGGTGTAGGAGTAGGAGAAACAAAAACAACAAGTGGAACAATAGATGTAACACATAATGATGATGGTTCATTAAGTGGATATGCATATGTATATTTTGCTAAAGGTGGTTCATCTGCTTACGCACCTGCATCAAGTGGATTACAAACTGATTGGACTGCATTAACAACAATAGCAAGATATCCAACATTGACAAATGGTAGTAATTTTACTGATATACAAAATCCTGTATATAACATTTCTAATCCTGCATCACTTTATAATATAAGAGTAAAGATAGAAGCAGGGGGGAATACTCAATTAATAATAAGAGATATAGCATCTAATTATAGAGGCAACTATACTTTAGAATTAACTGAATCTGAAAGAAATACATTAAGAGCATTAACTCCTAATAGCAAAACATTAGCAGTAAGAGAAACAATATGTGCAATGAGTGGAAATACTGAATTAAATGCAAGTTATAAAGACTATACAATGACAATAGTAAATGCATCTCCTACATTTGATTCAAGTTATTTAGATAGTAATTCAACAACAACTGCAATAACAGGAGATAATCAACAAATAATAAGAAATCAAAGCACATTAGAAATAGATGTATCTAATGCAACTGCATATAAATATGCAACATTAAGTAGTATTAAAGCTACAATAAATGGAACTAATTATACTGCAACATTAAGTGGTGGAAATGCCACTTTTAATATTGGAACATTAAATGTATCAACAAACACAAATGCAGTAATAACTCTAACTGATTCAAGAGGATTTACTGCTACACAAACATTAGCATTAGAAGTTCTAAATTGGGAATTACCAACTGCAATTATCGACCTACAAAGAGAAAACAACTATTATTCAAATACTAATATAAATGTAGATGCTAATTATTCTAGTTTAGATAGTCATAATACAATAACATTAAAAACAAGATATAAGAAAGTAACTGATAGTAGTTATGGTTCATATGTAACATTGCAAGATAATGTAACATCAACATTAAATTTAGATAATAACTATCAATGGGATGTTCAAGTATTAGTTCAAGATTTATTAGGACAAACAACATATAATCTAACATTAGATAGAGGTATCCCAATTGTTTACTTTGATAGATTAAGAAGATCTGTAGGAGTAAATTGCTTCCCACAATTAGATACAAGTATAGAATTAAATGGACTTCCTATAGGTAGTGGTGGTTCATTACCAATAGGTTCAATAATAGAATATCCTACAAGCGACCCTACAAAAATTCCTAGTGGATATTTATTGTGTGATGGTAGTGAAATATCAAGAACTGAATATCCTGACTTATTTGATTTAATAGGAACTAGTTTTGGAGCAGGAAATGGAACATCCACATTCAATTTGCCAAATTATAAAGGTAGAGTATCAGTAGGATATGATAGCAATGATACTGATTTTAATAGTGTAGGAAAAACAGGTGGTAGTAAAGAACTACAAAAACATACCCATACTTATGTAATACCTGGAAATGTTAATCCAACTTCACATAGTTATTCTAGTGATTTCTTTACTTATGCAGGATGGGGTTCTAGTTTTCATGATAGTATCATGGATTCTCAATCTGCAGGAACAGGAAATAGTGGAAACTTACAACCATATTTAGTAGTAGTATATATTATTAAAGCAACAACTGAATCTACTCCTGCACCACAAAGTTCTGAAATAGTGAATAGTTATACTGAAAGTGAATCTGATGCATATAGTTGTGATTATATAAATAATAATTATAGACCAACAATTTTATATGATAATCCTAGTGGAAGTAATGGAGCAATAACATTAAGCGATAGTTCTTCTAATTATTCTTATTTAGAAGTATATTTCTTTACAAATGATGGTTTGCAATATGAAGGTTATCAAAAATGTATGATGGCAGGTAATAATAATACTAATCATAGTTTAATGGCAACATGGACTAACACAAATGGTAGTTGTTATTTCAAAGTAAAAAATATAAGTATAAGTGGAAATACTATAAGTAATACAGGTTATGCAGAAGTAAACTTATCAGGAGGAGCACCAACTACAACTGCAAGTAATAATATATATATAAGAAGAGTAATAGGTTATAAATAGGGGGTAAAGAGAAATGTTAAAATTCATAACTACATATTGGGTTCAGATTATATTCTTATTAGGTGTTTTACTTGGATTTTATAGGATGGCATTAGCATTAATTGAAGGTGTTAAATGTTCATTAAGAAATGACATATTACAAATCTATGATAATTGCAAAGAGAAAAAAGAAATACATAAGTATGATCTAGAAGCAATTGAATTGTCTAGTCAACTTTATTTCAAGTTAAAAGGCAATTCTTTTGTTAAAGACATAGTTAAAGAAGTTCAAACATATAAGATAGTATAGGAGGTATATATGAAACTAAATGACAAAGTCTATAATGTTTTAAAATGGGGATTAATTATCTTTATACCTGCATTAATTACATTACTAGGAACATTAGGACAAATATATAACTTTGATACTGAAAAGATAGTATTAACTATTTCAGCAGTATCAACTTTTCTAGGTGTCATTACAGGAATATCAAATTATAACTATAAAAAAGGAGATGATAACAATGGATAAGGAAATGTTAGAAGAAATTGTTGAAGATTTAGTGATTGATGAAAACAATCCAATGCAACAAGAAGAAGGACAACAAGAAGAAGTAAGGGAGGATGATGAATAATGCCTACACCACATGAATTTTATTTGCAAGTTATAGGAAAAGCATTTGATGAAGATGGTGTTTATGGAGTTCAATGTGTAGATGGATTCAAAGCATTTTGCAGATTAGTTCTAGGATGGAACATAGGAAAGAAATCTATATGTAGTCCAACAGGTTATGCAACTTCTATATGGGATAATTTTGAAAGATTAGGATTCAATAAATACTTTGATAAAGTAGCTCCAAATCAAATGGTTGATGGAGATTGGGCAATTTGGCAAAAAGGTTCAAGACCATGTCCTTATAGTCATGTAGCAATGTTTAGGAGAGATAATGGAAATGGAACAGGAGTATTTCTAGGGCAAAATCAAAATGGTTCAAGAGCATTTAATCAAGTAAATATTTCTTATTCAGGATTAAGGGGAGCATTTAGACCAAAGATTTATCATCAAGCAACAGGACATAAAAACTATGTTAATTTACCTCCACAATATGACAAATGGGCATTCTATAGATTAGATTCTCAACCTGTTAAGAGGAATGCTATAGGTAATCTTAATCCAAAGAAATTTGGGGGTTTATCATACTATATTTATGCATATAGAGATAATAGAACAACTGCCGAAATTCAGACCATACAATTTGGTAGAGTTAAAATATACATAAAAAATACACCTGCAGTAATTACATATGATAGGTGGTTATATAACAATGGAAGTCATTAATTTGACTTCTTTTTTTTTGATTTATAATCAATTTTATGGTAAAATATTCCCCCCTAAAAAGGAGGAGGAGTAGGGGAAGTGATGAAGGTAACTTATCAAAAAAGAGATGGCAGTATTTTAGAAAGATATAGAAATACTACACCACCCTATAGAATTGGAGATTATACTTCTATGGGATGGAAATTACTTAATATTGAATATTGCTACAAAGACAAATTATATACTGAAATAGAATACTACAAGATGATAGAAAAAAGAAAACAAAATTATTTAAAAAAGAAGCAGATCAAAGAAATAATTGTAAAGCATATTATATCTTTATTATATTATATAATAGGATTATTAATTATAAACCTTATTATATATTAATAAGGATATATGGGTTCATTGTTAAGATTACTGCTTAAAATGATAAAAAATCATCATTTTAAAATTAGCATCTGTAAACAATAAAAAATAATCTGTAAAAATTGTTGACTATAAAAAATGAGTATTGTATGATGTAAGTGTAAGGGGAACATAAACAACTTATAATTGTATCTTAAGTAGTTAACATAATATCAATTGAAAGTAGTTAGACACCACTTAAGATACTCAATCTTAGGTGGTGTTTTTGTTTTTCTAGAAAGGAGCAGTAATGAAGAAAGTTTATTATCCAGAACTTGTTGGAGAAATGGCAAAAAAAGGAGAATCACAAACTTCACTTGCTAAATTACTAGAAATGAGTAGACCTGCAATAAGTAATAGATTAGCAGGAAAAACTGAATGGACAATAAGTGAGATTGATAAGTTATGTCAATACTTCGACAAAGACTATTACACATTATTTAAAAAAGAAAGTAAATAAAAAAAGAAAAGGAGAAAAAGGGAAATGGAAGATAAAAAAATGATGGAAATTATAAATAATAACTATAAGAAAGTAAGAATGGAAAATTTAAGAAAGGCAAAGAAACAAGCTAAAAGAACTGAAGCAAAAGAATTTGTATGGTTCACAACATTTTTTCTATACATATTTGCAATAGTAACAATAGCATTATTTGGAAGTGAAATGGTTACATTAACAGGAACATTAACTTGTCTAGTAACTGCAGGAACAATAACAATTCTTATGGGATTAACAACTTATAAATTATTTAGATACTAGGAGGGATGGATGGCAGTATTTAGAGTTCATAAAGAAACCAATTATACAACTATAGATAACAATGTCTTTAAAAATAAAGAATTAAGTTATAGAGCAACAGGACTATTAACAACAATGTTAAGTTTACCTGATGATTGGGACTTTACTGAAATGGGATTAGTTGCATTAAAAAAAGAAAGTAGAGAAACAATAAGAAAGACTTTAAAAGAATTAGAAGAACATGGTTATCTAACAAGAACTAGGAATAGAGATGATAAAGGAAGGTTAACTGATACTAACTATGACATATATGAAACACCTATGTCTAAAAAACCAATGTTGGATAAACCAATGTTGGAAAATTATACACAATTAAATACTAATAATATAAATAACTTAAATAATAAATATATATATAGGGAAAAATTTAAAAAACCTACTTTAGAAGAAATAAAAGATTATTGCCTAAATGTAAGACACAATAAAGTAGATTATCAATACTTTTATGATTTCTATACTGAAGGAAATTGGATAGATAGCAAAGGAAACAAAGTAAGGAATTGGAAACAAAAAGTAATTACTTGGGAAAAACATCATCCTAGAAAAAAAGAAGATGAATATGAAAACTATTGGAAGGAGTAAGGCATGAAAAAAAATGAAATAAAAATTATTACTGATAGGATTAGAGCAAATTATCCTAATACAAACTTTAGTGTAGGAATAATGGATGAATGGGTAACTACATTAGAACAATATGATTATGAAGATGTGGCAAGAGAACTAGATGAGTTTCTAAAAGCAAATTATACATTTGCACCTAGACTTAATGAACTTACATATCATTTAAAAACAATTCAAGAAAAAGAAAAAGACTACACATACTATGTTAGATGTAACTTATGTGGTAGAGAATTCAAACTAGATGATTTAGATAAGCACCAAGAAAAATGTATCTTAGTTCATGGAATAGTAGGAATGTATAAAGAAAAAGGTATTAGAAAACCTTATGAAGAATTTGAAAGAGAAAGTTATGAAAACTTAAATGCCAAATATGGTAAGTGGTTTATGGAACAAAGACATATAACTGAATTATGGAAAAGAATATAAGGATTGAATATGAGTAAAAGGGATAGATTCAAAGATGATTCAAAATTAAGTGAAGTAAGAAGTAACTATAAATATAAATGTAAATGTAGTCATACTTTCACAATATATCCAATGGAACATATTGAATATAAGATATGCAATTATTGTGGAAGAAGAGTTTATACTGATCCAATAAAACAAAGAGAATGGGAACTTAAAGATGAATTTAAAAGAAAGTTGAAGGTATTATTATGAATCAATTAACTGAAAATGAATATGAAATACTTAAAGGAATATCTGAAGAACAACTTACTAATTATGAAATAAAAGACATAGATGGAGAATATTATATTTCAAAAGATAATTTAATAGCAATAATAGAAGATTTACATTATGAGATAGACAAATTGAAAGAAAAAAAAGAACAAGAAGAATTGGACTTTGATGGAATTATGGATGATATGAGGTTAGGGATTTTATGATTAAAAGATTTATAGAAGCAATTTCAAGTCAAATTGAAAATGACAAACTAACAAAAGAGTTAGAAAAAGCAAACAAACTAAATGACCAATTACTACAAAGATGTGAAACATTAGCAATCGATAATAGAAAAATGTATGTAAAAACAAAACAAATGGAGAAAAAAATAAGGGAGATGAAAAACAATGAAAAGCACAATAGCAAAAAGAACTGAAGGTTATGGTTATAAATATACTGAATTAGCAGATATAAATAGATATTGTGAAGAAAACAACATTAGATATTACCAAGAAATAGAAACTAGTGAAATAAATCAAAAAGATTATATTATTACATATTTAGTAAAAGACAATGAAATAGAAAAACATAGAGGTTGTCAAATAGTAGAAGCAACATTACAAGGAATAAAAAATCCTGTTCAAGAATATGGTTCAAGTCTAACTTATTGTAGAAGATACTCTTTACTAATGGCATTAGGATTAGCAACTGAAGATGATGATGCTCAAAGTTTATCAATAAATAAAGAAGCTACAAAAGAAGATGCTAAAAAGTGGACTTTTAATTTTGGAAAGCATAAAGGAAAAACAATGCAAGAGGTAATCAAAGAAGATAATCAATATGTAAGTTGGTATCTAAATAATAAAGCAAATGAATATGATATGAAATGTTATGAATTATTAACAGGAAAGAAATTACCTAGTGAAGAAGAAACAATGGAAAAGATAGCATTAATGAGTAAATTAAATGATCTGGTATTAGAAACTAATTGTGATTATGAAGGAATGCTAAAACATTATGAAGTAGATTCAAATAATGAAATGACAATAGAACAACTAAAAGATGCAATAAGTAATTTAGAAAAGAGAGTGTAATATGTATCAATGTCAAAATTGTGAAAAAGAATTTGATACACCAATGATTATAGATGAAGAAATAAGATGTCCTTATTGTAAATCTGAAGATGTAGTTGGAGGGGAAGATGTTAAGTAAGTTGCTAGTAACAGGGGTTAAGGAAATGAATAGTAAATATGGTGGCAAGTTCTACTATGTATATTTTAAAGAATATGACACAGGAAAAACATATAGAACTTGTCTATCTCCTAGTTATAGGAACTACAAGAACTGGATCAATTTAATGAATAATTATAATGACAAAATAGTAGAAGTTGAAAATGTAAGAGTTAATTCAAAAGGATTAATAGATGCAGATTCAATGCCAAGAATAATAATAAGTGAAAGAGAGAAAAGTTATGAATAGAGTAATATTAACAGGTAGAGCTACAAAAGAAATGGAATTAGTAGGAAGAGAAAGAAATGTAGGAAAAGTAAGTATAGCAGTAAATGGATTTAACAAAGAAGATACAAACTTTATACCTATAACATGTTTTGGAAAGACAGCTGAAAATGGAAGCAAATATATCTATAAAGGAATGCTAATAGCAGTAGAAGGAAGAATAAGCCAAAATAGTTATGAAAAAGATGGCAAAACCTATAATTCTATTGAAGTAATTGCTGATAAGATAGAATACCTAGACAAGATAAAACATGAAGTAAATGACATAAAAGAAGCTGATTTAAAGACAATTACACAAAGTGATATACAACTAGACCTAGATGCTAATTTGCCTTTTTAAGAGGTGTTTATGCAAGAAGTAAGTAAAGAATACATAAAGAAACAAAAAACAGGATTTGTATTTTATATATATAATCCATTAACAAAACAATTAAAACAAGAAACATTAAATAGTAAGAGCATAGTGTTTTCTCCATATTGTTATGAAGGACTAACATTTTACATAAAGTAGGTGTATTAATGGAAATATTAAGTGAGTTTGATCTAGAAGATTATAGAATACTAACAATTAAGATACCTAAAAATGTAAGTATAAAAGAAGTAAGAAATAAAAGAAGTAGAAATGCAAATAATTACTTTTGGGAACTACTACAACAATTATGTGAAAACCTACATATAGATACAATAGGAGAATACAAAAAAAGAGTAAAACAATTAGGAATATTTAGAACATGGGAAGTAGAAGCTGCAAATGTTAATACCTTCAAAATAATGTGGCAAGATAAAGGCATAGGATGGTTTATTGATATAGTAGATACATTTTATAAAGAGGAGAAAGAATACAAAGTTATACATGCTTATTATGGCAGTTCTAGTTATAACTCAAAACAAATGGCAATGTTAATAGATGATTTAGTAGATGACTGCAAAGAACTAGGAATAGAAACTAAAACACCAGAAGAACTTGCTAAATTGGAGAATTATGAAAGAATTTTGCATAATGCCTGATAATCCACCATATTGGAGAAATTATAGGTTTTATGGAAGTGAAAGACATGAAGTTTTTGAAGGTAGAACAGGTAATAGAGATAAATCAATAGAAGATGGATTAGTTATATTTACTACTCCTGAATTACATAGAACAGGGAAGCATTCAATACATTTAGATCCTACAAATGAAGTATGGGTTGAAATGAAGAAAACAGCTGAAAAGGTTTGGTTGAAAACATACAATAAGACAATAGAAGATTTCATACAAAGATATAGAAGAAATTATCTATAAGGAGAATATTATGGGTGTAGATATAGAGTTAGAAACTAATGATATAAAAGAAATATGTAAGTTCCTAGAATATGCATTAGAGCAATATAAAAAAGCACCAAAGAAAAAAGGTTGGAATGAAACAACATACAATGAAATGAGAATAAGACAACTGCAACAAAAACTGAAAAACAACAAAAAATATATAGATCATGAAAGAATAGTAAAGGTATTAAAAACAAGTAGAGATGCAGGAATTGATTTGGAAAAGGAAACTATATAGAGCTAAAAGGCAACATAATATTCTTCTAATAATATATTATAAATGGAAAATAAGGAGATTAAAATGGTAGAGAAAGCAATGGCAATAGGGTTACTAGGTTGTATATTATGTATGTTTGGGTTTGTAGCATTGTTTACATATCCACCAAAAACTGAAAAGAAACCAATGACAATGGATGAATGTTTACAAACAATAGGAAATTATGAATTATGTGAAAATAAAATGAGAGGTAATAATGAGTGAAGAAGAAAGAAAATTAGTAGAAAAAAATATAGTATTGGAAGCTACTTTAGTAGAAATAACACCTGAACTAATGAAGAAAACAATATTAGAGCAAGATAAAGAAATAGAAAGACTAAATAATATCAAGAAAAAAGCAATAAATGAATTATTTGATTTGAAAGATATGATATATAAACCTGAAACAAGAGAAATAAACTTTGATATTCAAAATAAAATATCATCAATAATAAAAATATTAGGAAGTGATAAAGAGTGAGTTTAGAAGATAATATAAATGAATATTTAAAACAATATGCAGTAGTAAAAGAAATAAAAGAAAAATTAGATGAACAAGACAAAGAAATAGAAAGATTAAATAATATCATAAAAGAATTAGAAGAATACATAGTAAGAAAATTAAAAGAATTTAATAGTCCAGAAGAATATTATACCTTAAAACAAATTGATAATATTCATTATAGATTACAAGAACTAAAAGGAAGTGATAAAGAGTGAGTAAAGAAGTAGATACATATAAAATATTTAGAGAATTAGAAGCAAGAAAAAAAAGAGCAAATCCTTATAAGTTTTATGATAAAGATGAGTTAATAGATGAAATATTAAAAGATGAAGAAGAAATAGAAAGACTAAATAATATCATAAAAGAAGCAAAAGAAATATTAAAATTTCATTTATCAAATCCAAGTGGAACTAAAAATGGGTGGCATATTGATATTTGGAATAGTGAAGATATAAACAAGTTAAATGAATATTTAGGAATATTAGATAAAGGAAAAGAATAATGTATGAATTACTAATTAAATTATATTATGAATTAGACTACAAGAAATATGACATAGAAGATTTAAAAGAAATAAAAGATATACTAAACGGGTTTAATGGTAGAACAGAAGAAGTAAGATTAAAAAGAGTAAAGGAGAAAACAAATGGAATTATGGATAAGAAGTCAAGATAAAGAAAAATTATTAAAAACAAATGGAATGCATCTAGGATTACCTAATGATAATGAAATTTGGGTAGATAATTGGATGGTTGGAGAATATAAAACAAAAGAAAGGGCATTAGAAGTATTGGATGAAATATCTTCTAAAATCAAAAATAGATATATTGTTTCTACAACAACTGCCATAATCTCAAAAGATGAAATGGCAAATGAGTATAAAAGACTTAACTATTTATATTCAGGAGAATTTATTATGGAGGAATCACCTTTTGAAATTGAACCAATAAATAAAGATGTAATTTATTATGAAATGCCAAAGGAGTGATTAAATGTTTGAACTATATGCAAGAAAAAGAGTAGTAAATGGTGTAGGGAGTCCTTATGAGTTTATATTTGATTTTAATGATGAAAACTATTGTTATACTGCATTAGATACATTAGACAGGAATATATATCAAGAAGCAATGATAACAAAAGATAATGCTTGTATTATGTTTGTAGAGTTCCAAAAACCAATGCCAAAGAAAATGATAAAGGAGAAATAAATGGATTTAGAAACTATTGAAAAGGTATTACATGCAAAACTTCCACAAGTAAGATTAAAAGGTAAAACTTCTATGACATACAATTTATATCTAGGAATACTAGATCAAATAGAAAAAGTCCATAAATATAATGAAATACAGGCAATGTATGATAGTATGTATAAATCAAATGTAGAAATGGCAGGGCAAATAAAAGACTTAAAAGAGCAATTAAGAAAATCAAATGAATTAAGAAGCAAAACAAAAGTAGGATTAATGGAGAAACAAATTAAAAGTGCATTAAAGTATTTAAAGAAAGCAACATGGATGGACACAAGAGAAAGGAATGACTTACAAGCAATATTGGAGGAAAAATATGATTGATTTAATAAGTCTAATGTTAGTATTCATAGGCACAATTTTATTGATAGGAACAACTGCAGTATTAGTAATAATGATTTTGAAAAGGAGATGATCTGATGGTAGCAATAGCAATTACTTTTATAATATGTGTAACATTAGTAATTATAGTAAAAGAAAGCAAATAAAAAAGGGGATAGAAAAATGACTGAAAAAGAATTAAGTAAATATTATTGGTTAAGAAAAGAAATAAAAGATTTAGAAGAAAGACTTGCAGAATTTGGATATGGAGTATCGGCAACTAAATTAGACAAAGAAATATCAGGAATAACATCAACTGAATCTATCCAAGAAAAAAGAATAATCATAATAGAAAAATGGATAAGTGCTAGAGTATCAGCATTAGAAGAATATTTGAAGATAGAAAGTTATATTGAATCAGTAGAAGATAGTGAGATAAGACAAATAATGAGATATAGATTTCTAGACCTAAAGAAATGGAATGAGATAGACAAGCTAATGTTATGTGGGAAAGATTATGCTAAAAAGAAATATTATCATTATAGAAAAAATTAAATATATCCCACTTTATCCCAATATAATATGGTAATATGGTATTGTAGATAATTGTAGAGCAGTAGAGATACTGCTTTTTTTGGTGGGTGGATATGAAGCAAATAACAAGAGATATGTTAAAAATTTATCAACCATTAAGTAATATGGATTGGATGAACTATCGACTTGTAAGAAAAGACCTAACAGCACACCACATATTAAAAAAGGAAGATGGTGGTAGACTAGAGCAATGTAATATTGCTTTACTCCCCTAATGCCTGTAGCACATCAGTATCTACATCTTATCGAGTATAAAGACATAGAAACATATAATGCTATAAACAGGATATTTAAGTATGTAAATCAGCAACAATATGAACCTACAAGAGAACAAAGAGAAATAATTGAGTATTTGTTAAGAGAATTTGAGAAAGTTCATAGACATGATAAAAACTCAAAAGGTAAACCTCTAATTCAGTATAAGTATAAAAAAAGATGTTTGTAGATAGCATGGAATAGATAAACAACTCTAAAGGGTAAGGCTTAAATGCTGGTATGATATCAACAATTTATCTATTCTATGGTATCTATAAAGATACCTAATAGGTAGGATAGACAATTAATTGCTATATGCAGTGCAACTTTTATAGGTTGCATAGAGTAGATATTAAAGAAATATAATCCTATATACATACTACATTTCAAATATCTATTCTATGGTGTCTATAAAAGGACACCTACTGCATCCTATCATTTGAGGAAGTGCCTTTGAGTGCTACTCTTTTTTGAGTAGCATTAAGGATAGATAGATTTTTTTCATATAAATTTCTCTTTTATTTTTTATTAATTTTTTTTGCTATCTATTCTTAATGGTATTCATAAAGTGGGAAGGACTGCCTATGTGGATGGGAAAGGGTGTCTTTTTTTCGGCATTATGCTATGTGGGTTGATAAGACACCAGATTGTCAAAGGAGGAAAAATGAAAAGGATAATCAAGATAGGAAACAAAGAATATGAAATGAAGTCTAGTGCTTATACTCAATTCAAGTATAAGAATGACACAGGAAGAAAACTACTAAAAGATTTACAAAGTCTAACTCAATTACAAGATAAAGAAGAATCTGAAACAATAGCATCTATTGATGACTTAACTGATATAGTATTAAGAATATCTTATGTAATGATAGAAGAAGCAGACCCAAGTCAAGTTACAACATTTGAAGATTTCTTAAAAGGTATTGATGGACTATTTGATAATACTGAATGGATAAATGAAGTAATATCATTAGCAGTAGCACCCATTTCAAGGGGAATATAAGAAACTTCCCCACAATAACAAAAGCAATGAACCTGTAGATGAATATGAAGTTATAGCATTAGCAAAGAGATTAGGAATATCTATTGAAGAAATGAAAGATATGTCTTTTGTATCTTTAATGAATATTCTAATTAGTTCAGTAGAAGAAAATGAACAAATAGGAACTGAAGAAGATGTAAGAAGATTGTTTGGATAGGAGGATAATATGAAAGTAAAAGTAAAATGTATTAAAACATATTTTGATATTAAACATAAGAAACAATTTATTCCTAATGATGAAATAATACTAGATGAAGATAGAGCAGAACATTTAATCAATCTAGGATATGTAAAGTTCATAGAACAAGTAAAGGAAGAAAAAGAAGATAAGAAGTTACCTACTAAAAAAGTAGAGAAAAGAAAATGAATTATGGTGTAAGAAGAATAGACTTCTATAGATCAAAAGCATGGAGAACAATAAAGAACAATATATGGTTAAAACAAAACCTACTATGCAATAGATGTGGAAAACCTGTATATGTAGATGGATTAAGTGATTGGATTCCAAAAGAGAAAAGAGTAAAAGGAATAGTCCATCATAAAATACACCTAGACAATATAAATGTATATGATGATAACATAGCATTTAATGAAGATAATCTAGAAGGATTATGTATAGATTGTCATAACAAAGAACACAATCCTATTACATCTACAAGGCAAGGATATTCTTTTGATGAAGAAGGAAACCTAATAAAACAATAATCTACTATAAAATAAGCAAATCTACTAATCTACTAATGTATTACATAGGTTATCAAAAAAGGGTTAGTAGGGGGGCATAGACCAACCATTGGACAACTATGGAAGAA
>Ga0326511_10000876_pt1 | contig 26023 bp, 21 predicted proteins | sample 0_2496_0518_D_FD_203701 | JGI IMG/M metagenome (GOLD analysis project Ga0326511, IMG submission 203701) | Bovine rumen microbial communities from UC Davis, California, United States - 0_2496_0518 | ecosystem: Host-associated > Mammals > Digestive system > Stomach > Rumen | place: USA...
TATCACAAAGTGCATGAAAATGCAAGCGAAACAGGGGATTTTGTGAAATTTGTATGAAAGGAGACAATATGCAGGAGATTTTGTACTTATTGAATCAACAACTATGGGGGAATGGGTTGGTGATTCTGTTACTGGGGACAGGGTTATTTTGTTTGAGTCTGGGGAATTTTGCGCCATTCCGGAGTATCCGAAATTTCAGCCATCATCAGAATCAGACTGCCGGAAAACATACCCCTTTTCAGGCTTGTATGACCTCTTTAGGGGCTGCAATGGGAACGGGGAATATTATCGGGGTGGCAACGGCTCTGACGCTGGGCGGTGCGGGAGCAATATTCTGGATGTGGGTATCTGCTTTGATGGGAATAGGGTTGATTTATGCTGAAAATGTACTTTCCAGCATCTGGAAAGATGAGGAATATTCCGGAGCGATTGCCTACATCCGGCACGGCTTGAAAAGTCCGGTATTATCGGGAGTATTTGCGGTTTGTTGTGTGGGGGCATCGTTCGGAATGGGGAACATGACACAAAGTCACGCTATGGCGGAGACGTTACAAGCATCTTTCAGGATAAGTCCGTACATTTCAGGAGCATTCACGGCAATTTTGACAGGAATTGTCATTTTTGGCGGTGCGGAACGAATCGGGAAATTTTCGGGGGTTATCGTGCCGGTATTGTCGGGGGTGTACCTTTTGACAGCTATGATTGTGATAATTCGCTTTCATGCAAATGTAGGGGCTGTATTCGTGCAGATATTTCACGAAGCATTTGGAAAATATGCCGTTACTGGTGGTATCAGCGGTTATGCGGTGAAACATACGGTTTCCGTCGGAGTGAGAAGGGGCATTTTCTCCAATGAAGCCGGACTCGGCAGCAGTGGCATTTTACACAGCGAAACCGATGAAAGCCCTGAATTTATGGGAGTTTGCGGAATGCTGGAAGTCATTGCAGATACATTCATCTGTTGTACCGTTACGGCATTGACAATCCTCTGTACAGGGGTAACAGGTGCGGACGGTGGGGAATTGGTCTTGATGGCATTTCGTGCCGGAATCGGGAAAATGGCGGATTGGATATTACCGCCAATTATCGCCTTATTTGCATTGTGTACGCTGATAGGATGGAGCTTTTGCGGAGCTTGTGCATTCCGAAGCCTGACAAAAGGGAAGTACCTTCAAATTTATCAGGCAATTTTCTGTATTGCCGTTTTTGTGGGAGCTGTTGCAAAAATGCAAACCGTCTGGACTTTGGCAGATATTGCTAATGCTTGTATGGCATACTGCAATATTCCAGCGATTTTGTTATTATATCCCTTTACCGTCACAAAACGAAAAAAATTCAATAATCATGAATAATTCTGTTGAAAATCGCCAATACTGTAATCAAAATTACTGAAAGGCGGTATCAATATGCAAGCAATTTTATTTTGCAATCGATTTACGGAATGCATCCCCATGCAGGATTATCCCGAAACATTATTACCATTCTGCAATGTTCCATTTTTGGCGCATATGCTGAAATATCTCGAAAAAAGCGGTTTCCAGAGTGTCACGCTATTGTCTGCGGACGAACAAACCAAACGAATGCTTGACGGTTTACGGCTGGAGATTCCCATTTATCATGCCGTTTCTTTGGCATCTCTGAAAGCCGAAACTCCCACATTGCTATTAAGGAGGCTTTGTATCCCTGAATGGGATATGGGCGAATTGTACAGCGTTTGCGGAAAAGGTACAGCGAAACTTTATCACAGTGACAGTACTCCCACTTATGCAGAAGTGCATCCCACGGGTTCAGCTCTCCTTGAACCAAGAGAAACGGCAATTTTACAGAATTCCTTCTTTCATCATGCGGAAACTCCCATTCAATACCGACAAATTCAACAACGAATGCTGAAAGGAAAAATCGGCATTGGCGAAAATGTTCGCTTGGGAACGGATGCCAATGTAGATAATGCAAGTGTGATTGGAAATGACTGCATCATTGCAGAAGGCGCAAAAATTCAGGGCTGTATTTTAGGAGATGGGGTTCAGGTTGGAAAAAATGCGGTTCTGGAAGAATGCGTTATCTGTCGGAATGCATTCATTGGGGAGAATTCCCATTTGAAAGGGGCTGTCATTCCGGAAAATGCCGTATTCGAACATGGTGCAAAAATGACCAAATCCAGACAAATTCTCGTCTTGCCAGAAGATGGGATTTGTTGTCATATGCCGGAATGGAATACCACGGAAACGGCTTTACAGGCTGGTGCTGGAATGGCGGTGCTTGGTAAAAATATCGTGATGGGTTACAGCAATCCCAATGGCGAATATCTCACCATGTCGGCAATTTCAGGAGCAGTTTCACAGGGCTGTCATGTTTGGAATTGTGGGAATTGTACGCTTTCACAGTTGATTGATACCGCAAGCCGGACAAAATCAGATAGTATCCTCTGGGTGGAAGGTGACAGCACTTTCAAGCTTTTGCCATTTAGGGCGGACGGTTCACCCCTCACCAATGCACAGACCATCCGCCTTTGGAGGGCTTTGGAATCTCAACCAGCTGAAAAAATCCGGCAGTGTGGAAAAGTTTCCAATGGGACAATGTTCGCTGATTTGTGGGAAGCGGAGCTGTCAAGGATTGTTCCTGAACATTTGCCGGAAATCAGTGTCAGTTGTGCAAATTCCATTCTGCGTGAAAGAGCAAGCCGAATTTTTGGAAACGGTGACGGAGAAGCGATGACTTTGACCATTTCAGAGGACGGCACATCTGCAACAGTATTCTCCATGAGTGCCGGAATGATTCGAAAAGAACAGTTGATTTTGTTAGCCATGTTATCAATTTGTCAAAAGGGTGAGCCGATTGTATTACCAGAAGACTTTCACCCCATTGCAGAGCAGTTTGCATCCAGTCACCATTGCCGAGTGATTCGTTTCCATGAAAAGTCTCCGACTGCAATGGAATTGTATCAGAATCAGAAAATCTGCATGGATGGAGCTTTTCTGTTTGCGCATGTTCTGCGGACTCTGGTGGAACGGAATTTAACCTTGAAACAGGCGGTTTCCATGTTGCCGAAAATTTGCACCATTCAGAAGGAAGTGCAGACTTCCTTGACAAGACAGGCTGTGGAACGGCTTCACCATGCTACCCCTGAACCAGCTGTCAAAATGACATTACCCCCACAAGGTAAACTGCTGAAACTGCGAATTCATGCAGATTCTATGGAAATGGCTTCCGAAATTTGCGGAATTTGGGAAAAAAAGGTTCGTCAAGCGGAACAGACAAATTTTTGAACAATTTGTATCACATTATGCAACGTATGACAACAAATTCAACAAATTTAGCAAAACTGAACAATTCAAGGATAGAATGCATTTCCATACTTGACAAAATGGGAAATTTCATTTATAATTAGAGTATGTATTACCTGCTTCTGAAAGTTTCAGAAGAGCGGATTCAAGATTTTTAGGCGGAATGCCTTGAAATAAATGTCGGGAGCGGTGTGCCGCTTCCTTACTTAATGTAAGTGCCGGTATGATTCCGGTGAAAATCAAGAGCAAATGACTTTTTTCAATGCACCCTTGCTCTGTCCGTCTTTGTTCGGAGAATACCGCAAACGTAATGGCGGTATCATAATCAACGGACGTATTGCCCCTATCTTTTTCAGACATCATAGCTAAAGGGGAGAACTGAAAAAATCATTTGACTACCAGAAAAGTGAGGTATTATATTGAACAGTCAAAACAATCATAACAAAAGTCCACAGAATCACAGAGTTGATGCAGGAAGAAAACGCTACACTGTCCAGCGTTCTGCCCCTAAAAGCAGACCTGTACAAAAACATTATCAGGGGAACAGTACTGCAACACAGGGAAAGCCACAAAATCAAGGGTATACTCAAAAGCATACACCTGTCAGGATTATTCCGCTTGGTGGTTTGAATGAAATCGGGAAAAATATGACCGTTTTCGAATGCAGTAACGATATGTTTATTTTGGATTGCGGTTTAGCGTTTCCTGATGCGGATATGCCGGGGGTGGATATTGTCATTCCCGATTTCACCTATGTGGAGCGTAACAGAGATAAGTTGCGTGGAATCGTGATTACACATGGACATGAAGACCATATTGGAGGGCTTGCTTATTTGCTGAAAAAAGTGAATGCGCCTGTCTATGGTTCAGGAATGACAATCGGCTTGATTAAGCACAAATTAGAAGAACATGATATGCTGAACAAGGTGGATTTGCACGTTGTTGAACCTAGAAAAACCATTCGTATGGGCTGTATGGCAGTGGAATTCATCAAGGTGAACCATTCCATTCCGGGGTCTTATGGGATGGCAATTCATACCCCTGCTGGTGTGCTGGTGCATACTGGTGACTTTAAAGTCGATTTTTCTCCGATTGATGGGGGACCTATTGACCTCGCAAGATTCGGCGAATTGGGGAACAGGGGGGTACTTGCCTTGATGGCAGATTCTACTAATGCGGAGCGTGCCGGATATACCCCTTCAGAACGAAAAGTCGGTGGTTCTTTTGAACGCTTATTTGCAAAGGCTGGAAATCGCCGTATTATTATTGCGACATTTTCGTCAAATATCCACAGAGTTCAGCAAATTGTCGATATGGCTGCAAAAACTAATCGTAAAGTTGCCGTTTTGGGGCGCAGTATGGTGAATGTCATTGCCACGGCTTTGGAATTGGGATATTTGGATGTGCCAAAAAATACTATTATTGATGTTGAAAATGTCAATCAATATCCACCCGAACAGATTGTTTTAATTACAACCGGAAGTCAGGGTGAGCCTATGTCAGCCCTTACCAGAATGGCAATGCATGACCATAAAAAGGTCAATATTACTCCCTTGGATTTCATCATTATTTCAGCCACTCCTATCCCCGGAAATGAAAAGCACGTGACAAATGTTGTCAATGAGTTGCTAAAATCTGGCGCAGAAGTGATTTATGAATCCATGTATGAGGTTCATGTTTCCGGTCATGCTTGTCAGGAAGAATTAAAGCTGATTCTTGCTTTGACAAAGCCAAAGTATTATATTCCCATGCACGGCGAATACAAGCATTTGATTAAAAATCGACAGCTTGCCATTGAAATGGGAATGCCGAAAGAAAATGTTTTGTTGGCTTCTATCGGGAATGTCATTGAGACAGACGGCAATAAATTGCAGATTGTTTCACAAGTTCCGGCTGGAAGGGTATTGGTTGATGGTCTGGGTGTTGGTGATGTGGGGTCAATTGTCCTGCGTGACAGAAAGCACCTTGCAGAAGATGGACTGATTATCATTGTTGTGGGAATTAACCGTGAACTCAATGAAATTGTGTCTGGCCCTGATATTATTTCTCGTGGTTTTGTATATGTTCGTGAAGCTGATGAACTCATGACGGAGGCAAGGCAACGAATGTGCCACACGTTGGCGGATTGTTCCGTTTATGAACTGAGGGAATGGACTTCACTCAAGGGGAAATTGAGAGATACTCTTTCTGATTATATTTTTGAGAAAACGAAACGCAGTCCTATGATTTTACCCATTATTATGGAAGTATAAGTTATCATAGCGGTGCAGGGAGGTGAGCTGTTGAAGCCAAAGTATTATATTTCCGTGGTGGCAATGGTATTATTGATGATAATTTCAGTAGTATTACCCTCGGCGGTATTGTATGCAGGTGGCAATCCATATGGGCTTTTCTATTGTGTTCCGGGGGTTGGCATATCTCTCGTTGTGGCGATGGTATTATTCTATGCAGACCGCAGTCAGATGCGGAAAGTGGCACAAATGAGTAAAGAGTGTCAAGAAATCGAGTTGCAGTCCATTCAACAGCTCCCTATTGGGCTTTGTGTATTGGATAGCAAAAATATTGTTGTCAGGCATAATGATTATTTTTGTGAACAGGTTCTTGACGGTTCGGATATGATTGGGCGAAATTTACGTGATATCATTCCATTTGACCCAACCGCAGTGGAACAAGAGGTATTTTTCCAGAATCGTTATTATTATGTTTCCTCTGTTACAACCGAAACGGAAAACGGCAACTTGACGGCTTATCTCTGGTCAGATATCACGGAGCTGGAAAGCCTGCAAAAAGAGTATGAAAATACCCGCCCTTGTGTTTTGCTGATTGTGGTGGACAGCTACGAGGATTTAATTCAAAATGCAAGGGAAAGCACCAAATTAGAGGCAAGTGTTGCCATTGAAAAGCTCCTTGAAAGCTTTATTGCTGAAACAAATGGAATTTTGAGAAGGCTAAAAAATGACCGCTTTGTTGCTGTATTAGAGGAACAACACGTGCAGAAGCTTATCAATGGAAAATTCAAGATTTTGGATGATGCACGAAATATTCAGATTGATGACAGAAGCTCCCTGACTCTCTCCATTGGTGTGGGGCATGGGGCGAAAAATTTGCAGGAAAGTGAAGTTTTTGCAGAACAATGCCTTGATATGGCTTTAGGACGTGGCGGAGACCAAGCCGCTGTGAAAATGGATGGAGGATTTCGCTTTTTTGGTGGTGTTTCCAAGGGCGTGGAAAAGAAATCCCGTGCCAAAACAAGGATTGTTGCAGGTGCAATTCAAGACTTGATACAAGATTGTAATAATGTCTTCTTAATGGGGCATCGGTTCGGGGATTTGGATTCAATTGGGGGGTGCTGTGGCTTAGCTGGGGCGATTCGTTTAATGGGTGTTCCGGTGAATGTTGTGGTGCATCCGGAGAAAAATCTTTCTCACCAGTTAATTGACCTCGTGAGTGAAGAGGTCGGCGGAGATTTATTCTTGACACCTGAACAGGCAATTGATACCATCACGGAAGATACCCTCCTGATTATTGCTGACACCCATAACAAAGACATTCTGGAAAGCATGGATTTATACAAGGCTGCCAAAAAAGTGGTAGTGATTGACCATCACCGGAAAAATGTCAATTTCGTGGATAATGCGGTGGTATTCCATCATGAGCCTTATGCTTCTTCCGCTTGTGAGATGATTACCGAACTCATACAGTATTTCAAGTTTGAAGGAACGCTGGATGCAGTTTATGCAAATTGTCTGCTTTCGGGGATTATGCTGGATACCAAAAACTTCATTATGCGTACAGGAGTACGGACATTTGAGGCAGCAGCTTATTTGCGGAAAATCGGAGCGGATACTGTCAAGGTGAAAGGGCTTTTTTCAGGTTCGATTGAAGCTTACCGAAGTCGAACGGAAATTGTCGGCTCGGCAGAAATTCACGGCAATCATGCCATTGCCATTGCTCCGCAGGATACACCAGAATTGCGCCTTGTTGCACCACAGGCGGCTGATGAATTGCTGAATATTACTGGTGTGGAAGCCGCATTTGTCATTTATAAGACAGGGGATATGGTTTCTATTTCGGCTCGTTCGTTTGGAGCTGTCAATGTGCAAGTTATCATGGAACAGCTTGGCGGTGGTGGGCATCAATCCATGGCGGCAACACAAATAATGAATATTTCCGAAATGGAAGCCAAAGAACGATTACTTAAGGCAATTGAAGAAACAGAAGAAGATTAGAAAGGATGATTTCCAATGAAGGTTATTTTTATTCAAGATGTCAAAGGCTCTGGCAAAAAGGGCGAAATGAAAGAAGTATCTGATGGGTATGCTCGTAATATGCTCCTGAAAAAAGGGCTTGCGGTGGAAGCAACTCCCGAAAATATGAACCGCCTCAAAGGGCAACAGGCTTCCGCTCAACATAAAATTGATGTGGAAAAAGCCAATGCACAACAAATCAAAGATACTATCAACGGAAAAACTGTCAATGTCTTTGCAAAGGCTGGCACAGGCGGGCGTTTGTTCGGGTCGGTGACTTCTTCAAATGTGGCACAGGCAGTTCAGGAACAATATGGCTGTAAAATTGACAAGAAGAAAATCAGCTTGAAAAGTGATATTAAAGCTTTCGGCACGTTCTCCGCAGAAATTCGCTTGTATACTGGAATCATTGCAGAAATTACGATTGAAGTGAAGGAAGCGTAATCACCTAAAGGGACGGTATGTTTTAATGCCGTCCTCATTTTTCGAGGGAGGTTTTTTATGCCACAGGAAAAACAATTTTTTTTGGATGATTCCGAAATGCCTTACAGCCTTGAAGCAGAACAGACCATTTTGGGGGCTGTCCTTATCAATCAGGACGTGCTTTCCACTGTATTGGAACACGTCAAGTCAGAATACTTTTTTGTGCCACAACATCGGGCATTGTTTACGATTATGATGCAGATGTTCACAACAGGCGAAAAAGCAGACGTTGTGACGGTTCTCAATGAGGCAGTTTCAACCCATATCTTTGAAACTGCACAAGAGGGGAGAAATTATCTTGCTAATTTGGTGGATATTGTTCCCTCTGTTTCCAATATTGAGAGTTATTGTAATATTGTCAGCAATAAATATTACATCCGTACATTGGCAGAAGTCGCAAAGGGAATTTTGTCTGATATTTCCAATGGGGAAACCAATGCAAGTTTACTGCTGGATTCCGCCGAACAGAAAATTTTCGATATTCGTCAGGGGCGTGATGTTTCCGGTTTGACTCCCATTCGGGAAATTGTCACCGAAACTTACAGCCATATCGGACAAATGGCAGGGCCTGACAGAGAAAAATACATTGGTATCAATACCGGATTTTCCTATCTGGACGCAGTGATTTCAGGTTTGAACAAATCGGACTTAATTCTGATTGCGGCACGTCCGGCAATGGGAAAAACAGCTTTTGCGCTGAATATTGCCATGAATGTTGCAACCCATAATGAAGACAAAACCGTCTGTATTTTCTCCTTGGAAATGTCCAAACAGCAGTTAGTTTCCCGTCTGCTTTCCACTGCTGCAAAGGTAGATTCCCATAAACTGCGTACAGGGCGGTTAAGTGGTGATGATTGGGTGAGAATGGCGGAAGGGGCTTGTTATTTGAATTCGCTCCCGATTTTGATTGATGATACTGGTGGTATCAGCGTACAGCAAATTAAAGCCAAACTGCGCAGGGTCAAAAATTTGGGGCTGGTTGTGATTGATTATCTGGGTTTGATTAGTTCGACCCTCCGCACAGAAAACAGAGTGCAGGTTGTCAGTGAAATGACAAGACAATTGAAAATCATGGCGAAAGAATTGGATGTGCCTGTGGTTCTCTTATCACAGCTTTCCAGAGGTCCTGAAAGTCGTACTGATAAAAGACCCATTTTGGCTGATTTGCGTGAATCTGGTTCAATCGAACAGGATGCAGATATTGTCATGTTTCTGTATCGTGATGCTTATTATAATAAGGCAAGCGAAAACCCGAATGTTGCAGAATGCATTATTGCAAAAAATCGTCACGGTGAAACTGGTACTGTCAATTTGGCTTGGAATGGACAATTCACGGAATTTTCAACTTTGGAGATGAGACAGAATGAACCCAAATAAAGCCGTTGCCGATTTCCTTACAAAAGAGAAAATTCATGGTGTTTCGGTTGGATGTGCGCTTTCAGGCGGTGCGGATAGTGTTTGTTTGCTGTACTGTTTGAATGCACTTGCAAGCAAATTTCGATTGCAAGTATCTGCAATTCATATTCAGCATCACCTGAGAGGAGAGGAAAGCGCAGGGGATGAAAATTTCTGTCGGAATTTGTGTGAGAATTGGGGGATTCCTTTGCAGGTGATTTCTGTGGATGTGAGTGGACTTTCACAGGAAAAGAAAATTTCCATTGAAACCGCTGCAAGGGAATGCCGATATTCCGCTTTTGCAAAGTGCGATTGTGATTACATTGCAACAGCGCACACTGCCTCCGATAACCTCGAAACGGTTCTATTCCGTGTGGCAAGGGGAACGGCATTGCATGGGCTTTGTGGGATTCCTGCCATCCGTGAAAAATATATTCGTCCCTTGTTGAATGTCTCACGGAATGAAATTGAAGCGTTTCTGCAATCCAAAAGGATTGCATTTGTGACGGATTCCAGCAATCTTTCAGACGATTACAGCCGGAATTTTATCCGGCATGAAATCACTCCATTGATGAAGAAATTAAATCCCTCTTGTGAACAGAATTGTTTTCGTATGACCGAAACGCTTTCACAGGATACCAATTTTTTGGAGCTGTCCGCTCAGAAGGCTTATACAGAATGTTATCAGCCGGAAGGCGATTGCCTGAAACATTTGTTACAATATCATCCAGCTTTACAAAGACGAATGTTGGCACGATTTTTACAGGAACACCATATTTTTCCAAGTTTGGCGCAAATTTCCGCTGTTGAAAAGTTATTGCATGAAGGCGGAAAAATTGACCTTGACAGGCGTGGGATGCTGGTTTGCTATGGAAGAGATACCCTCTGGATAGAACCAAAATGGGAAACGTGTCCTGCGAAACCATTGCAATTGGGAGAAAATTCCATTTTTGAAGGGGTGATTCTTCATGCAGAAGTCATTGACAAAAGAAATTCTGAAAAATTTGCAAGTGTTCACAAAAAGTTCACAGATTCTACGCTGGATTATGATATAATAAAAGGGTATGCAAAACTTCACGCACGGAAAGCAGGGCTTTCATTCCAACCAGCCGGAACAAGACACCATATTTTAATCAAAAAGTGGCTGAATGCTTCTGTTGCTCCAGAATTCCGGCAAAGAGTGCATTTTCTTTCTGATGAAGAGGGGCTTTTGTGGGTAGAAGGTTTAGGCATTGCAGAACGTGTCAGAATTACAGATACGACAAAACATATACTCTTTCTGTATCTGTCACGAAATTAACACAATATGCACACGACATTTACACATAGTTGATGTATACTAAATCATCAATTTAGCAGTCGAATGCCGTGAGTGCTAATTGAAATTTACTGTAAAAAGGAGTGGATGTTTTGACACCGAGAAGAAACAGGGGAATCGTGGCATATTTGATGGTAGCGGCAATTTTAATTTTTCTTGCTGCGTATATGCTGCCCCGCCTCAACGAAAAGAAGGAAGAGTACACTTATGCAGAAATCATGAAGCATTTTGACGACCTTGATGTAAAGGCTTATACGCTTGACCTTGGCACAGGGGAACTTGAAATGACCCTGAAAGATGGGGAAACAATTCTGTATAGCGTGCCGAATGTCAGCATTTTTAAGGAAGAGACAGAAGGCTATCGTGTCGCTTATAATAAGGCGAACCCAAAAGAACCGCTTGACCAAGACTATTTCAAAATTACGGATAATTCATGGATTATTACCTATATTCCGACATTGATTATTCTTGTCATGGGTGTGGTGCTTTTCATCTTTATGATGCGTCAGGCTGGTGGAGGAAGATATAACACGTTTGGCAAAGCAAATATCAAATCACAATCTGAAGGCAAAAAGGCAAAATTTGCGGATGTTGCCGGAGCAGAAGAAGAAAAGTTTGAAATGGCTGAAATTGTTGACTTCCTGAAAAATCCAAAGAAGTACTCTGAAATTGGTGCAAGAATTCCGAAAGGTGTCCTGTTGCTGGGCCCTCCCGGAACTGGTAAGACCCTCTTGGCAAGAGCAGTGGCAGGAGAAGCAGGCTGTCCGTTTTATCCCATTTCCGGCTCAGATTTCGTGGAAATGTTTGTCGGTGTTGGTGCATCCAGAGTTCGTGATTTGTTTGAAACTGCGAAAAAAACTGCTCCCTCCATCATTTTCATTGATGAAATTGACGCAGTCGGAAGACACCGTGGCGCAGGTCTTGGCGGTGGACATGATGAACGTGAACAGACATTAAACCAGTTGTTGGTGGAAATGGACGGTTTCACCGGAAATGAAAGTGTCATTGTCATTGCTGCAACCAACCGCCGTGATATTCTTGACCCTGCTTTGTTGAGACCCGGACGTTTTGACCGTCAGATTGTGGTTGGTTATCCGGACATTAAGGGACGTGAAGAAATTCTCAAGGTGCATACCAAAAATAAACCCCTTGCGCCTGATGTCAATTTAACCGACATTGCAAGAACTACCGCAGGTTTTACAGGTGCAGACCTCGAAAACCTCACCAATGAAGCCGCTTTGTTGGCAGCTCGTGCAAACAGAAAGGCTATCACTAATAAGGATATTGCAGAGGCAACTATTAAAGTTGTGGCTGGCCCTGAAAAGAAATCCAGAGTGAAGTCTGAAAGAGAAATCAAGCTCACTGCTTATCATGAAGCTGGTCATGCAATCTGCACATATTATTGTCCCCATCAGGACAAAGTACACGAAATTTCCATTGTTCCCAGAGGAATGGCGGGCGGTTATACACTGTCACTCCCTGAACATGATAAGTCTTACAGCAGTTTAATGGAAATGCGTGAGGAAATTGTTGTTCTGCTTGGTGGACGTGTGGCAGAAAAGCTCATCATGGATGATATTTCCACTGGGGCTTCTAATGACCTTGAACGTGCTACCAATCTCGCAAGAAGCATGATTACACGGTATGGATTCAGCGACAAGCTGGGTCCTGTTGTGTATGGCAACAATGAAAGTGAACCTTTCCTCGGACGTGATTTCAGCAGTACTCCTAATTACTCTAATGAAGTGGCTGCGGAAATTGATACCGAAATCCGTACTTTCATTGAAGATGGCTATAGCAAGGCGGAGGAAATTCTCACCGAACACATGAAGCAATTGCACACTGTTGCACAGTATTTGATTGCTCATGAAAAAGTGGATGCTGTAGGCTTTGAAAAGCTGATGAAGGGTGAAACACCTGTCAGCCCTGATTCTTCTTTCACAAATCTGGAAAAAACGTCTACTTCTCCGGCAGATTCCGAAGACGGTGACGACTTTGATGATGGAAGTTGGATGAAACCTTCCGGCTCTTCTGAATTTCCTAAAATCTGAGAAAACATCAAAAAGGGACTGTCATTCCGGCAGTCCCCTTTTTATCGGAAAGCAGTGTCCTGTGCTTTCCGATTTGAAGAGGGCAATTCAAACGGACATACCCTTTTCAGGAGCTGTCACCCTTTTCCGGCAAACACATTCTTCTGCTGTTGATATTCTATGCAGAAAAAGTCGTTTTGCAACTGGAAATGTATGGAGAATTTCTTTCAGGATGAATTTAGACTTTTTTTGAACAAAGTATTGATTTTTTATGTAAGGTATGATATAATTAAGAAAAAGAATAAAGGAGGAGTTGGTATGGATTTCACAATTGGAACGGCTGTGATGCTGGTGGGTATTCTCATCTTTGTGTTGGGTGTGGTATTTGCAAGGCATAGCAATGGATTTGGCAAGCTGATTCTTGGCATTGTCATTGCTGCGGCTGGTGCTGGTGTTGGCGGTATTGGCTATACCATGGACCAAAGGACTGAAATGGAATATACTGTGGTTGAGGTGACAGCAGTTACTGCAAAAGATAATGATAATACTTTCAGAGTGCAATTGAGTTATGGAGATGGTGCAGAAACCATTATTTATGTTGATGAAAAATACATGGACAAATTCGAAAAGGGAAATACCATTACCATGATGAAAAAAGACCTGAAACTGTATCAAAAGGATGTGACTTAATGGAATATCGGGCAATTAGGGCGATTTATGATGATGATACCATCAGAGTGTATCAGGCATATTGTCCAGTCATTGCAGAAGAGGCGGTACGGCTTGGGACATTCGGGAGTCATTTCAAGTTAAGACGAATGACATGGATTAAGCCCTCTTTTCTTTGGATGATGTACCGTTCAGGCTGGGCAACAAAACAAAATCAGGAACGAATTCTTGCAATTGATATGAAGCGCACGGCATTTGATGAAATTGTGAAGTGTGCGGTTGTTTCGTCTTATTCCGAAAAGTTGGGGATTTCCTATGAGGAATGGCAGAAACAGGTACAGACTTCGGATATTCGTGTACAGTTTGACCCTGAACGGGATATTGAAGGGAATCCGCTGGAATATCGCTCTATTCAAATTGGAATTCGTGGTGAATCTGTCCGGAAATTTGTTTCTGATTGGATTGTCAACATTCAGGATATTACGGATAGTGTCACTGATTTGCGAATTCGCAAGGAGAATGGGGAAGATATTACCGCTTTGCTTCCTGTGGAAAAAATTTACCCTTATGAATTTCATTCTTCTTGAAAAAATAAACTGCTGTATTCGTACGGCAGTTTATTTTTGATTATCGTCTGTTTTTTTGAAAAAAGACTTGCAATCTGAAAACTTATGTGATATAATATAACTGTATGTCGTTTCGTCTGTCATGAAATGGCAAATTCAAAGAAAGAAAAGAGGAATTTTCAATGCCTGCAAATATTGTAATTGGTACACAGTGGGGCGATGAAGGAAAGGGAAAAGTCATCGATATTCTTGCTTCTCGTGCTGAAGTTGTGGTACGTTCTCAGGGCGGAAATAATGCTGGTCATACGGTTGTCAGCAATGGTCAGACTTATAAACTGCACCTTGTTCCCTCTGGGATTTTGTATCCAGATACACAGTGCTTGGTTGGTGCTGGTGTGGTACTTGACCCAAAGGATTTTATCGGGGAATTGGACGAAATGGAAAGCCGTGGAATTTCTACCGCTAACCTTAAAATTGACCCTCGTGCGCATGTGGTGATGCCTTGGCATATTACCCTTGACGGACTTTCAGAAGAATTCCGTGGTGGTAATGATATTGGTACAACAAAGAGAGGGATTGGCCCAACTTATATGGATAAGTACGAAAGATGCGGTATCCGTGTGTGGGATTTGGTGAATCCTGAAATCTTTGAGCAGAAGGCAAGAGCAACAGGCAGATTGAAGAACAAAATTATTACTGCGGTTTATGGCGGTCAGGCGCATGACCTTGATGCTGTGATTGCAGAATACAAGGCATATGGAGAACGCTTGAAGCCGTATGTTGCAGATGTGTCTGTATTAACCTATGAAGCTTATAAGGCAGGCAAGACCATTCTGTTTGAAGGCGCACAGGCAACACTTCTGGATATTGACTTTGGTACATATCCGTTTGTGACAAGTTCACACCCGCTTTCTGGTGGTGTTTGCGTGGGGACTGGTGTGGGCCCTAAGATGATTGATAATATCATTGGTGTGGCTAAGGCGTATACCACTCGTGTCGGAAAAGGACCTTTCCCGACAGAATTATTTGATGAAACTGGTGAAACCATCCGTAATAAGGGCGGTGAATTCGGTACAACTACCGGAAGACCCAGAAGAACAGGCTGGTTTGATGCGGTAATCGTTCGTCATTCCGTTCGTGTCAATGGTCTGGATGGTCTGGCAATCAATAAGCTGGATACTTTGAGCGGTATCGGTAATCTGAAAATTTGTGTGGGCTATGTGAAGCCGGACGGCACACAACTCAGGGATTTTCCGTGCAGTTTGGAAGAGTTGGCAGAATGCGCTCCAGTTTATGAGGAATTTTCCGGTTTTGATGATGATATTACAAACTGCCGTACATTTGAGGAACTTCCTGAAACTTGTCAGAAATACATTGAACGTTTGGAAGAACTTTGTGAATGCAAAGTCTGCATGGTTGGTGTGGGTCCTGACCGTGACCAGATGATTGAAAGATAATATTTTTGATTCCCACAATCAGAATCGAGGTGAAATGTAATGCCGGATTTAGAGGATATGCTTGGCGAAAATCCCGAAGTTTGGACGGAAAATGAGCCTAGGAAGACGACTCCTCAGCTTGACCCTGATAGCATTGAGGGGCTTTTAGGGGAGACTCCACAGGAATGGACGGGGGATGACCATAGAAGGGGTGCGCCTGTCTTAGAGGATGGGAGTATTGATGACCTTCTTGGGGATACTCCACAGGTTTGGAGTGGAAATGATAAAAGAGGTGCGCCGGTTGTGGAAGAGGAAGTTACCCTCGATGACCCCACACAGACAGAATGGAAAAAAGAGCAAAAACAGGAACTACAGCTTGATGAAGATATGGAAAGCTTGCTGGATGATGGTGCGGAAGATTATGACGAGGTGGCAGAATTTTGCAAAAAATTGCAGTTTGATGATGCCTTGAAAGAAAAGTTCGTGACACTTAATCCAGAAATGCAACAGAAAGTTGTGGAAATGCGCTGTGGTCAGCTTGGCATTGCTCCGCCAATTATTCCCAATGCATTGCGTCCTAAGATTACAGAAGAGATTCTCCCAGAAGCTGAAGAAGTGGAATTGGAAGAAGCTCCTGAACCAGAAGAGTATGTTCCCAAATTCAAGGATGAAGACCTTGAACGCATTAAAGAGGAATCGAAAAAGCCTCATAAATATGTTCCGCCTCCTGTTCAGATGACCGAAGAACAGAAAAAAGAAAGCGTTCGCATGATGAATGAACTCCGTGAGGAACGTGAAAAGGAACAGGCGAAAAAGGGCTTAGTACAGTTGATTATTTTGACATTTGTTGGAATTGTGGGAGCTTTTGCATTTGGGGCGTTTGCTTCTGGTGCGTTCGGGCTTGGCTACAAGATGGAAGACGAGCTTGGGGGAATGATGGGTGCTATCAAGAATTATGCGCCTACCATTGCGATTTTAATGGGTTTGAGTGCGCTTCCGTTGGCTGCGCCGTTACCGCCTTTGAAGGGCGTGACAAAATTCCTGTATACATTGGGATTCATTCTTTCCCTCTTCCCTGGAATTCCGCTTTTCTTACAGAAAGAAGAAGGGCATGGGGCTTTGAATGGACTTCTGCTTGCTGCTTCTATTGTTTGTTGTCTTGCGGTTGTGGTGGCACTTTCTGTCAGTGACAGCATCAATATGTACAATAAGCATGGGAATTCCTAATTACAGTGATTTTAGCAGAATTTGCACGGTAATGTGCAAATTCTGCTTGTTTTTTGGGTGGCTTTTGAAAGGCTTTTGTCTTTACATCTGAAAAAGGAGAGATGAACCATGTTGAAAGCAGTCGGGAAATTCATTGATACCCTCCCATTGGAGCAACTTTTTTCACAGGAGGAACACCGCTCTGATACCGTCACCATTGAAATTGATAGATATTATGGGGAACATGACATGACAGATTTTCATTTTATCATGCGTGGCGTGACAGAATCCGGCAGTGAAATGGAATCGGTTCTGGATAATTACGAATCAGATGGAATTATCATCCATCTTGCTTGGGAAGTCGGGAAGGAATTCACGGCAGAAGCAGGCTTATTGGCATTGGATTTGGTAGCTTATCATTATCCAGAAGGGGCTGACCCTGTGGAGGATGAACCAGACGTGATTATTCGCTACCAGTTGCCGGCAATCCGCATTCGTGCGCTCCCTGATGCCACTCATCCGCTGGAAAGCCATAGTTATACGGAATTTCTCTTACAGGTGCGAAATGCAGCAGAAGAAAATTTGGCTGAAATCAATGCAATTGTGGAACAATTTCGTTATGATTTAAACGTGACACAACTCAATGAACGTCTTGAAGCGTTGGAACTTTTGACAGCACAGCTTTCTCAGGAATTGCATTCTTTCGAACAAAGGGTATATCCTAATGTAAATCTCACACAAGATGAATATAATGCACTGAATCCTCCATTAGCTAATACGTTGTATATTATCACATGATAACCAAAAGCCGTCAAAACAGACGGCTTTTCTTTTGGATAGGTAAAATTTGTAGGAGATGAAAATATTTTTTTCGGATAATTTGTAAATTCTTTTAAAAAGGGGTTGCTTTTTTTGAAAAAATGTGTATAATATATAATGTGGAATCCGATATTGATTTTTTCGGACTGCATTTTATATTTTTACAGAAAGAAAGGAAAATTAAATTATGCTGATTTTAGTAGTCAACGCTGGCAGTTCATCTTTAAAGTATCAACTGCTGAACATGGATGATGAAAGTGTGCTTGCAAAGGGAAACTGTGACCGTATCGGAATTGACGGACATATTGCACATAAGACCAATGACGGTCGCTCCTATAATGCGGATTGTGATTTCCCGACACACACAGAAGCTTTCATGAAGCTGGTGGAAGTCCTCACAACTGGTGATGCTGCTGTCATCAAGGACATGAGCGAAATCGCTGCGGTTGGTCATCGTATTGTACAGGGTGCAGAGGTATTCTCTGAAACAACTCTGGTAACTGATGAAATTATTGAAAAGATTGATGAACTGCGTGAACTCGCTCCGGTACACAATCATGCTCATGCATTGGCATTGCGTGCATGTAAGAAGGTACTCCCTGCAAGCGTTCCGCAGGCGGTTGTATTTGATACTGCATTCCATCAGACCATGCCGGAAAGGGCTTTCATGTTCGGTCTGCCTTATGAAGATTATGAAAATCTCCATGTAAGAAAGTATGGTTTCCATGGTACATCTCACCGCTTTGTTTCTAAGGCTTTGGCGGATGCAATGGGCAAAGACGTGAAAGACCTGAAAATTGTTTCATGTCACCTCGGAAATGGTTCTTCTATCACTGCGGTAGATGGTGGTAAGTCCGTTGATACTTCCATGGGCTTCACTCCTTTGGATGGTGTTCTGATGGGAACAAGATGCGGTGCAATTGACCCTTCCGCTGTTACTTTCGTCATGGAAAAGCACGGCTTTACCCCTGCTGAAATGTCCGACTACATGAACAAGAAGTCTGGCTTCCTTGGTGTTTCTGGTGTGGGTTCTGATAACCGTGATGTCACTACTGCTGCGGAACAGGGCAACGCAAGAGCGCAACTTTCCAGAGATATGCTCGTGTATGAAATCAAGAAATACATTGGCTCTTATGCAGTAATTATGAACGGGCTGGATGCTGTTCTGTTTACTGGCGGTATTGGTGAAAATGCGCCTGATGTTCGTGAGGGTGTTTGCACTGATATGGATGTTTTGGGAATCAAGATTGATACTGTGGCAAATGCTGGCGTACATGGCAAGCTGGCAAAGGTTTCACAGTCTGATTCTAAGGTAGAAGTTTGGGTTGTTCCGACAAATGAAGAACTGCTCATTGCAAGAGATACTCTTGCTTTGATTTCTAAGTAATCATGGATTGTTTATCAACCTGAAAGAGGTACAATTGTACCTCTTTCTTTCTCATTGACCGGAGGGAATTGTTTATGATGTATCATGCATTGATGCAAGCGGCTGAAAGAGTCCGCAGAAAGGCTTTTTGTCCCTACTCTCATTTTGCAGTAGGAGCTGCTTTATTAGCGGCAGATGGTACGATTTATACGGCTTGCAACGTGGAAAACGGCTCGTATTCGCTGGGATGCTGTGCGGAACGTGCGGCATTTTTCAAGGCTGTTTCAGACGGTCAGAGAAAATTTCAGGCGATTGCGATTTGTGGCGCACCGGAGGGCGAAGAGCCTTATAAACCTTGTCCGCCTTGTGGAGCTTGCCGTCAGGTCATGGCGGAATTTTGCGGTGATGATTTCGAGGTTGTGCTATCAGACAGAATTCATTTGTTGGGCGCACTGCTCCCGACGAGATTCAAATTGGAGTGATGTTTTGTGAACGAAATTGACCCTATGGAAATGCTTGACGAGATTCTGCAAAAATTAGAGGCTTATCATCCTGAAATTGAAACAAAACAGGATGATTATATTTCCATTCGCCTTGTGAATAATGCCGGAAAAGAATTGTTCATTGACCTTGATGAGGAGTTTACGATTTTTTGGGGAGATTGGCATAATCATTACTATGATTATTATGAAGGTGTAGACGGATATCAGCTGTTTTTGTCGGATTTGTTCGATATTTTGGAGAATCGCCAATATACCGTCTGTACCTATCGTGAAAATGAATGGAATGGTTCATGGCTGGAGGATGGTAAAATTCCTGATATTGACAAAATTCGGAAGGATATTGGGGCTGATGGTATCAAAGTGGTTTGCAGTTTCTGGGATAGTGAAAAAGATATTGTTTTTCAGACATAACAAAACGGAGTACCCAAATGGGTACTCCATTTTGTCAAAAATAATAAGGAGTGATTAGGAAAATTCTTAATTTTTACCGAGAAGCCATTCATACATTCCTTCATACTGTTTTGCTGAACTATTCCAAGAAAAGTCCATTTCCATGCCACGTTTTACCATTGCATTCCATTCGTCACGCTGTTCAAAGAAAATGCGCTTTGCGTAGTTGACAGTATTCAGGAAATCGTTAGAGTTGAAACGCCCGAAGGTGAAACCTGTTCCGGTGTGTTCATACTCATTGTAAGGCTGTACGGTGTCTTTCAATCCGCCTGTCTCACGAACCAGCGGTACAGAACCATAGCGGAGGGACATCAGCTGGGTGAGTCCGCACGGTTCAAATCTGGACGGTACGAGCATCATATCAGAGCCGGCATAGAGTTTCTGTGCCAATTCGCCATTATAGCAGATGTTTGCGGAGCATCTGTCTGGATAACGTCCGGCAAAGTAGCGAAACATATTCTCATACCCCGGTTCACCTGTGCCAATGACTACAAACTGTGTGTTTTCATCCAAGAAACGCTCAAAGACATCACCAAGCAGATTCAAGCCTTTTTGGTCGGTCAATCGGGAGATAATACCAACAAGCATAATTCTGTCATCTTGTGGAAGACCTAATTCCGCTTGTAACAGTCTCTTATTCTCACGCTTGCCTTCTAAGAAGGTATTGGAATCATAGTTATAGAAAATCTTCTTGTCACGCATCGGGTCAAATACACCATAGTCAATGCCGTTGACAATTCCACGGAGACGTTCATGCCGTGCATTCAATAAGCCCTCTAATTGTTCGCCGTATTCTTTGGTCTTGATTTCTTCTGCATAGGTTTCGGAAACGGTGGTGATGTAATCGGCATACACCAAACCGCCCTTTAACATATTCGCATCTTTATGGAATTCCAGCTTGTCAGGTGTGAACATATAATCAGGTAATCCGGTGTTATACTGGAAAGCTTCAATATCCCATACACCTTGGAATCTGAGGTTATGAATGGTCATAATGGATTTGACACCCTGATAGAATGGGTGAGTTGCAAATTCAGAATGCAGAAGCACCGGAATTAAGCCTGTCTGCCAGTCGTGGCAATGGATAATTTCAGGGTGGAAATCAATGACGGGCATCATGGCAAGTACGGCTTTGCAGAAGAATGTGAAACGCTCAATATCCCAACGCAAATCACTGCTGTAGGGTGATTCACCGCTGAAATAATATTCGTTATCCACATAATAGAATTTGATTCCGTCAAATTCATATTCCATAATTCCAACGTGTTCCTGTCTTCCGGCATAGTCCATATAGAAGTGATGACGATAGTGGAATGAATTGCGGTATCTTCCGGGGATGCAGGTGTAATAAGGAATAATCACACGAACATCAAAACGGCTTTTGTCCAGATACTTGGGTAATGCGCCGACTACATCCGCCAGACCGCCGGTCTTGACAAAAGGGACGCATTCGGACGCTGCAAATAAAATATTAGTCAAGGGAAATTCCTCCTTTGTTTTTTTCTTCACTACTATTATACTCCTTTTTCATTCATTCGTCAAGAGATTTTTTCACATTTTTTTCATCTGTTTGTGAAATGTCAACAACAGTGATGAAAAGTCAGTGATGAAAGCTTTATTTTTTGGTCGTTTTGCCATAAATTGAATTTATTGATGAAAGAAAAGCCGTGAAATAGTATATTTTCTTGTGTTTTGCATATACTTCCAGTGTCAGAAATCCAGTAATATGCCGGAATTTATGCATAAATTTGCTAAAAAACATGATAGCATTGTAATTTTTGTTGTATTAAATGCAGATTTTTCCAAAAAATCATTGACGAAATTTATAATATCCGGTATAATAGAAAAGTAAAAAAATAAAGCGCATCAGGGCAAAGCACATTTTTTTGTGAGGCTTGAAGATGCAAGAAAGGTGATAAGCAATGACATATCATGAATTGGTAGCAAAGGTGCAGGCTGCTCTTGCAAAAGCAGATGCTTCTAAGGTGGAGAATCATATTGCTGTACAGGTCAATGTAACCGGTGAGGCGGAAGGTGCGTTTTACATCGAGATTTCCGATGGTGTGCCAGTGGCACAGCCTTTTGATTACAATGACAGAGATGCTCTCTTGACAGCTGATGGTGCAGAGATTCTCAATGTTGTACAGGGGAAAGTTAGCCTTGAAGATGCTATTAAGGAAGGCAAGATTGCTCATGAAGGCGATTGGGATAAGACCGTTGAATTGAGTTCTGTTATTCCTGTTAAGAAGAGAGGCAGAAGGGCTGCTGCTAAGGCTGAAGAAGTTAAGGAAAAGGCTGAGGCTAAAGTGGAAGAGGTTAAGGCTGATGTCAAGGCTAAGGCTGAGGAAGTCAAGGCTGACGTGAAGGCTAAGGCTGAAGAGGTTAAGGAAAAGGCAGAGGCTAAGGTAGAAGAAGTGAAGACTGCTGTGGAAGCTAAGGTGGAAGAGGCTAAGGCTGATACTCCTAAGAAAAGAGGCAGAAAGGCTGGAACGACTACTAAGACAACTGCAACCAAGACTAAGAAGACAACAGCTAAGAAAAAGAAGTAATTTTTGTTTCCTGAATGCAGGCATCCTTTCCGGTGTGTCTGCATTTTTGTTTCCCTTTGCAACGTAAAAAGGACACAGCTTGAGACTGTGTCCTTTCCACGAAAATAATAAAGAGAAAGAGGTTAGAAATATTCATATTTATCATATTTACTGTCTGTAATATCATTATACCAGAAAATTTTCCTCTTGACAAGTGTTTTTTACAAAATCTTGAAATTCGTATAGATGCACAAAAGAATGCTTCTGATTTATGCAAAATGACGAAAATTGATAAGAAAGCTACAATTTTGAAATTTTGGTCTTGCAATTTCAGGAAAACTGTGCTATAATAGTGATGTTCGGATGTAACAGACTATTCGGAATATAGGTGTGCGGGCCCTGTGCAATGATTCGCCGTGAACCATGTCAGGCGTGGAAGCGAGCAGCATTAAGCGGATTGTTTCATGTGCCGCAGCAAGCCTGCACACCTATGTTCCGGATTTTTTTTGAGATTTTGTGTAAGGAGGTACATGAGATGTATCAGGCACTTTACCGAAAATGGAGACCCATGACATTTGCGGATGTTCTTTCACAGCCACAAGTTACAACCACGCTCCAGAATCAGGTGAAACACGGCACGACAGCTCATGCGTATCTCTTTACTGGTTCAAGGGGAACAGGAAAAACCACTTGTGCGAGAATTCTTGCGAAGGCAGTCAATTGCGAACACCCCCGACCAGATGGAAACCCTTGCTTGGAGTGTGCCGTCTGCAAAGATGCGGAATTAGCTGTACTTTCTGATTTGGTGGAAATTGATGCGGCTTCCAATAATAGCGTGGAAGATATTCGAGATTTGCGTGATGCTACTGTTTACACTCCGGAGCGGTGCAAATTCAAGGTGTATATCATTGATGAGGTGCATATGCTTTCGGCAAGTGCGTTTAATGCGTTGCTGAAAATCATGGAAGAACCGCCTGCTTATGTCAAGTTTATTCTTGCCACGACGGAAATTCACAAAGTCCCTGCAACCATTATTTCACGCTGTCAGAGGTATGATTTCCGCCGTATCCGTCAGGAAGACCTTGTGAAACGACTGGAATATATTGCGAGTCAAGAGGGGATTTCTCTGGAGCATGATGCAGCGGAATTGATGGCGAGGCTTTCAGATGGTGGCATGAGAGATGCCATTTCTCTGCTTGACAGGTGTACAGCGTATGGGGAAACAATTACCTCCAAATTGACCGCAGAAGCAGCAGGCGCAGCCGGAAGGGATTATTTGCTCCGGATGTTGGATGCTTTGCAAAAACAGGATACTTCCGGCGTATTGCAGATTGTTGCAGAATTGCACGAGGAATCCAAAGACCTTGCAAGGCTTTGTGAAGAATTGATTCTCATGTATCGTGATGTGATGCTTTTGAAGGCAACTGGAAATACAGCTTTGCTTCATTGCATGATGGATGAAATTCCGGCTTTACAGAAATTGGCAGGGGAAATGGATATGGATGCTATTATGAACCAAATCAGCCAATTGCAATCTTGCCGTGAAAAAATGGGGCGGTCAGTAAGTCAGCGTGTGGAATTGGAAATGACACTCATTCGCCTTTGTAAGGGCGTGCCATCTGCAAGTATCGGGAATCAGGTTGTCAATGAAATTCAGGAGCGGTTGACAAGGCTGGAAAGCAGACCAATGGGAATGCCCTCTGCAACGTTCGCCAATGCTCAGCCCAACCCTTTGACTATTCCCAGAAGTGCGCCTGTACAAGAACCAAAACCAGAAGTTGATATTCGTAAATTGAAATCAGAGGATTTTCAGCCGGTGGGACAATGGGCGGAAGTTTTGGAAGCGTGTGAGAAGTTGAATCCGGCTGTTCGTGGAACGTTGGAAAAGTCTCGTGCTTTCATGTGTGCAAATATTCTGTTGATTGTTGCAGAAAATCCGTTTTTCCTGACAATGTTCAAGGAAAAAGAAAATGCTAGGGCTTTGGGAGATGCGGTGCAAAATGTTCTTGGGAAACGGTTTGCGATTCGTGCAAAATGTTCCAATGCTGCTGCACAAAAAAAGCCAGCGCAGGAAATGTTAGAACACGCTCAAAACAGCGGTATTAAAACAACTGCTGTCACATAAAATAATGAAAATTTATCAATAAGAAGGAGAATTTATTATGAAAGTAAGAGTTCCGAAGGGTGCAGGAAATAATGCACAGAATATGAATCAGATGATTCGTCAGGCACAGAAAATGCAAGACCAGATTACAGATTTACAGGATGATATTGAAGCAAGAGAATTTCCGGTTTCTGTTGGTGGCGGTGCTGTGGAATTGGTTATGACTGGTAAGAAGACAATCAAGTCTCTGACAATTAAGCCGGAAGTTGCTGAAGATATTGAAACATTACAGGATTTAGTTATCAGCGCAGTAAATGAAGCTGTGAACCAGATTGAAAACACTACAGAAGAAGAAATGAGCAAGATTACAGGCGGAGTTTCTCTCCCAGGGTTGTTTTAATCGTGGCGGCGCATGATGCATTACCGCTTGTTGTATTAACAGAACAGTTTGCAAAGTTACCGGGCATCGGGATGAAATCCGCTGCCCGTCTTGCTTATCATGTGATGTCTATGGATGCGCAGGAAGTGCAAAATTTTGCAAATGCTCTTTTGAATGCGAAAAATACTGTTCATTATTGCAAGTGCTGTGAAAATCTTACTGACCAAGAACTCTGTCCCATTTGTGATGACCTTTCCAGAGATGCTTCTACCATTTGTGTGGTGGAAACTCCAAAGGATGTGACGGCTTTCGAGAGAACCGGAGAATATAAGGGCGTTTATCATGTTTTGCATGGGTTGATTTCGCCTTTGCGTGGTATTATGCCGGATGATTTGAAAATCCGTTCTCTGATTGGGAGAGTGCAAAAGGGCGGTATTCAGGAAGTTATCATGGCAACCAATCCCACTGTGGAAGGGGATGCAACAGCGGCTTATATTTCACAGCTCCTCAAACCTTTGGGCATCAAGGTGACAAGGCTCGCTTTTGGGTTGCCTGTTGGGGGAATGTTGGAATATGCAGATGAAGTTACCCTATACAGAGCCTTAGAAAATCGAAATGATATGTAAGTACCTATTCACCGAATGGGTACTTTTTTGTATATACTATACAAATATGTTGAAAATATTTAGGATGGTGTTCAAATTTATCTTAACTTTGTTCACAATTTAGTAAAAATTCATAAATTTCTTGAAAATAATTCTACATCAAAAAGCCCGTTTGTTCACAATTTGTTCACAACTTATAAGGGAAAATGTGATATAATAAACTTGTAAAGATATACAGTTGTTTTTCCAACTGTTCTGAATTATTGTTTAATATTTCACTTATTATGAAAGGATGAATAACGATGAACACAAATACTATGAGCAATCGCATGAAAGCAATTGCAATCGCTGCCGTAACCCTTCTTTCCTTCAGTGCATTCGGCATTTCTGCTATGACTGAAAGCAATGATATTTTTGCTTCCGCAGCTGCTGTAGAAATCAATGAGGAGATGGGCGTTAAGGAAAAAATCACAGGTTATACTGCTGACCTCGCTCCAAGCGGTATCAAGACGATTACTTTCACTTGCGTTGCTGACTATGACGGCTCTTTCTCATGGGGCTTCGGTATCAATACTGACGTAGACCCTGATTATTGGGAAGAAGTTGCAGAAGGTGAAGTAGAGAACGTTGTAGAG